>Ga0209624_10000128_pt1 | contig 68828 bp, 53 predicted proteins | sample JacPinW_OM2H0_O1_FD_188565 | JGI IMG/M metagenome (GOLD analysis project Ga0209624, IMG submission 188565) | Forest soil microbial communities from Algoma, Ontario, Canada - Jack Pine, Ontario site 1_JW_OM2H0_O1 (SPAdes) (version 2) | ecosystem: Environmental > Terrestrial > Soil > Boreal... | reverse complement strand
CAAGCACGATCGCAAGTTCCCAAAAGATCTGCGAGGGGAAGTTGAGAAAAACCTCCAGCGCCTTGAGAAGCTCACACGAAAGAAATTAGGGGACGCGAAAGATCCGCTGCTGGTGAGCGTGCGCTCCGGGTCGGCGCGTTCGATGCCGGGAATGATGGAGACGATTTTAAATCTTGGATTGAATGAAGCGTCTGTGGCGGGCCTTGCGCGGGCGACGCAGAATGAGCGATTTGCATTCGATGCCTACCGTCGGTTCGTGCAGATGTATTCAAGCGTAGTAATCGGATTGCCAAAGGACGAATTCGAGGCGCGCCTGCGGGACTTAAAGAAAAGATTTGGCGTGAAAGAAGATACAGAAGTTACGGCTCAGGCTTGGCGCGAACTAATCGGTGAGTATAAGAGATACTTTCAAGAAAAGACGGGGAAGCCGTTCCCCGAAGATCCGCACGAGCAGTTGTGGGGAGCGATCGGGGCAGTATTCGAGTCTTGGATGGGAGAAAAGGCGCAGACTTACCGGCGCGTCGAAAAGATCACGGGTCTTCTGGGCACGGCGGTGAACGTGGTCCAGATGGTGTACGGAAATACCGGCGATGATTCGGGCACCGGCGTGTGCTTCACCCGCGATCCTTCGACCGGCGAGAAAACTTTCTTCGGGGATTTTCTTTTGAACGCCCAGGGAGAAGATGTGGTGGCAGGGATTCGCACGCCAATGCATCTGAGCGAACTTTCGAAGCGGATGCCGAAAGTTTACAAACAACTTGAACGTGTGCGCCAGACGCTCGAGAAACATTACCGCGATATGCAGGATCTGGAATTTACTGTCGAGAGCGGCACCCTATATATGTTGCAGACACGCACCGGGAAGCGAACACCGTCAGCGGCTTTTCGGATCGCCGTAGACATGGTCGACGAGAAGCTAATCAAAGTTGAAGAAGCACTTGAAAGAATTAAGGCTGACGACGTGGAGCGGCTTTTCTATCCCGTGATTGATCCGCGGATGAATCGTAGCGAGCTAGGTTCGAGGAAGGTTGTTCAAGGCATTAATGCAGTTCCCGGAGCGGCTGTCGGGAAAGCTGTGTTTACGGCCGAGGACGCAGAGGCTTGGGCGGCGCGTGGCGAGAAGGTCGTGCTCGTGAGGCACGAGACTAGCCCGGAGGACGTTGGCGGCATGAATGTGGCGCAAGGCATTTTGACCGTGACGGGGGGAAAGACAAGCCATGCGGCTGTTGTGGCACGCGGGTGGGGGAAATGCTGCATCGTGGGCGCAGAACAACTCGACATTGATTTGAAGAAAAAGACGATGAGCTCAAACGGCCACACGGTGCGCGAGGGCGAGTGGATGACGCTGGATGGAAGCGATGGAATCGTCTATACGGGACAAATCGACCTGGTTCGACCCGAGCCACCAAAAGCCTTCTATACATTATTGAAGTGGGCGGACAAGGTGCGCAGACTTGGAGTTCGCACGAACGCTGACACGCCCCAGGACGCGCGAGTGGCTCGCGAGATGGGCGCCGAGGGGATCGGCTTGGTCCGGACCGAGCATATGTTTTTCAAAGATTTCGAGCATCCGGAGAAAAGCGGTGAGCGGCAGCAAGCTATTCAGGAAATGATTTTGGCCGACACGTCCGATGCGCGCCGGACGGCGTTGGCCAAACTGCTGCCATTCCAACGGCGCGATTTTATCGGCATATTTGAGGCGATGAACGGGCTGCCGGTGACAATTCGGCTGCTCGACCCTCCGCTTCATGAGTTCGTGCCACACGATCCTGCAAAACAGGCGGAACTCGGAAGGAAGCTCGGCATATCGGCGGAGGCGGTTGCGCGACGCGTGGACCAGCTGCATGAAGCGAACCCAATGCTCGGGCACCGAGGTTGCAGGCTTTGCATTACATATCCCGAGATTCTGGAGATGCAGATTCGCGCGATCGTCGAAGCGGCGATCGATTGTCAGAAACGCAAAATAAAAGTGATACCTGAGATCATGCATCCTCTAACCATGGATAAGAAAGAGATGCAAATTCTCGATCAAGCTACGCGTCGAGTGGCTGATGAGATCATTTCGAAATCTAAAGTAAAAGTTGAATATTCTGTTGGGACCATGATCGAGCTTCCTCGAGCGGCGTTACTGGCAGACCAGATTGCTGAGGTGGCAGAATTCTTTTCGTTCGGCACCAACGATCTGACACAAACGGTGATGGGACTATCGCGCGATGACGCCGGTCGCTTTCTGCCTGATTATGTGGACGAGCGGAAGGCCGGGATTTTCGCCACCGACCCATTTCAGACGATTGATGAAGCTGGTGTGGGCCTGCTCATTGAATGGGGAATCGCTCGCGGTCGAAAGACTCGGCCGGATCTGAAAATCGGGATTTGCGGCGAACACGGCGGCGATGCGGAAAGCGTTAAATACTTCCATCGCGTAGGGATGGATTATGTGAGCGCGTCACCATTTAGGATCGCTGTTGCCAGGCTCGCAGCGGCGCAGGCGGTGCTTGAAGAACGGACAAACGTCGGTCTCCCCAAAATCAAGAAGTAGGCGCTTCCGCGAAGACTCAAAGTACGTGTCGCGAGGACTTCTTCAGCAAAATAGTTTCGTACTGGCGTCGTCCTGCATTTCATCAAGAGATTAAGGTGAGGCGGCTACGGAACGAATTCGCCGGGCGGTGCGTATTAATTAGAGGTGAGTAGAGAGCGGTAGAGGTAAGGAGGTGCAATGGTGGGATTCCTTCTTTGGTGTATTTTGCTCGTGCTGTGCTGGCCGCTGGCGCTGTTAGCTCTGATCATATACCCGATCGTGTGGCTAATTTTGCTGCCATTTAGAATCCTAGGCATCGCGGTTGAAGGAGCGCTTGAACTTGTTCGCGCGATAATTTTTCTGCCGGTCCGAATTTTACGCGGCCCGCGAACGGCCTGAATTGTAGTTGCCTGTTGAATGAACTACTTCAGTTGTGGGACTGCCGACAATTGCAGTGAAACCTTCAAGGTTCTGCGGTGTACGGGTCGAATAAAGTAGTACTTGAAATACAAGTTGGAGCAAGGCTGGCAGTGAATTCCTCATCGAATCAACTCTTCAACTAACACTTCATAAAAATCAGGTGGGCATTTTCAGGAAAAAGTAGATCGCGAGAAACCCGAAGATCGCATCCGGAGCCCATCCTGCCAACAAGGGTGGGAGTTGTCCCACCGCCCCCATGGCTTCGAACAAAGCCGCAGTAGCCCAATAGATAATTCCGATGCAGACGGCGACGGCAAGCCCGCCGACGGCGCCTCGAGTTCCGACCAAGAACGCGAAGGGCGCGCCCAGGAAGACGATGATTGCGGCAATAAGGGGAAAGGCAAACTTCTTTTGCCACTGAACTGCCAGCCGCGAGGTATCGAAGCCCGCCTGGCGAAGGCTTGCGATGTACTGTCCGAGTTGTCGCCAATTCATCTGGGTGTACTGGCGAACATCGCGACGGAAGTAGCTTGGCGTTTCGGTCAGCTCGGGGAGAGAGTTAACTTTAAATGGAGTGTAGCGCGTGACCCTGTTGCCGTCAAAATCGCGAATCCAGCCGCCCGTCAGAATCCATGCGTTTTCGCTCGGCTCCCACGTAGCGCGGGTGGCAAAAATGCGCCGGCGCATCTGGAACGTTTTTGGATCGAGCTCAAAAATACTTAATCCGCCGAATAGCTGGCGCTCCCAATCGAAAAGTTCGTAGTTAAAAATTTTGTCGTTCTCCCCGAAGATCCATTGGTGCGCAGGCTGAAAATATGTTTGCGCGGGACGGCCTTTGATCTGATTGTGAAGAGCGTCCTGGCGCTGATTGGCGTAAGGCAAGAATGTGTCATCCAGAAGAAACATGGCTCCCGCGATGATGCAACCCGCGAGCGTAAGGGGAAGAACGATGCGGTAAAGACTCACCCCGCTAGCCTTGAACGCGATGACTTCGTTGTTTTTTGCCAGGACAGCGAGCGTCACGAGCGTGGCTACAAGCGACGCCAGCGGAGAAAGTTGATAGACCATCAGCGGCACGAGATATCGGAAATAGCTGATGACCATGGACACCGGAATGTGGTTCTTTGAAATGTCGCCGAGCAGATCGAAAAGCGTGAACGCGTCAAAAATCAGCACAAAACCGGCGAGCAGCACGACAAAGTAGTTAAAAAATTGTTGAAGCAGGTAGGTATCCATGAGCATCGGAAAACCTACGGAACTGCCTGCGCCCGTCTCTTGGCGCACCTTTAGCAATGGTGAAACACGCGCTGTGGAGCTGGCGGAAATAGGGCCGTTCGAGGCGGGAATCGGCGCAGCGTCCGATTCCAGGCGCTGTGATTTTTGTTGCCTGGAAAAAATGGATTCGAACGCGGCGCTGATGCGATTCGGTTTGCGAATATTTTCGATGCGGCGCAAAAAGAAAAATCCTACGATCGCCGCAACGATATTCGCTCCCCAAATTCCGACCCACGGCGCGATGGAACCTTGTTGAGCCATGTGCGCGCCGGTGACAAAAAGAAAATAATATCCGCCGATAAGGACCAGCGTTAATACGAGGCCGGCCGCCCTGCCGCCACGGCGGGGGCGAACGCCAACCGGTACACCGAGGAGGGCGAAGATGAGACAGGCCGCGGGGAAGGCGATACGCCGGTGGAATTCGACTCGCGCTTCGCGCCAGTTTGGCCCGTTATCGGAGAGCAGGCCGGAAACAGATTTTTCGGCATCGGAAAAAGCTACGCTCTTGGTTGCGCTGGTGGTTGTAGAAACATCGATGGGAATATCGCTTTGGCCGAATGTAGTAACGCTATAGTGATCCGGCTCGTGCGGATCGTAATCGTGGGTGCTGCCGGGACCCAAGTGAAGTTCAATCTGGCGTTCCGCCCCGGCCACAACCTGGGCGTCCTGAGCCAGGGTTAAATTTGAAGTGGCGGTGGCCTGTGCGGAAGAGGCCAAGAAAACACCGCGCCAACGGGTCGCTGCTGCTTCAACATCTTGCACGTATAATACGAAATGCGGAAAGCGCTCGTCGAATACTCGGGGCTGAACAGCAAAAGGCGCCTGAGAAGACAGCAATTTTTGTTCGAGCTTGGCGAGTGTGCGCCAGGACAAAGGAATGAGCCAGAACGTAAGCGCGAGAGTGAGGACTGCGCAGCTTGCCGCGACGAATCCGATAGGGACCAAGAGGCGACGCATGCTGATTCCAGATGCGTGAATCGCGACGATCTCGCTATCGGCGGAAAGGCGCCCGAGGCCGATAAGAACTCCGACGAGTACAGCCATCGGAATGGTGAATGCGAGCACCGGCGCGAGCGAACAAAGGAAGAGAAGCGCTACCGTTGCAATGCCGCCTGAATGTCGAACGACCAAATCCATCAAGCGCACGAGTTGAGGCACGAAGAAAACGAAAGTGAAGACAGCGAGGCCAAGGATCGAATGCGAGGCTACTTCGCGGCCAATATATTTATCAAGCAGGCGCATATTTGCGCGCGGCCATTCTAGCATGGTAAGAGAATGTGGCGCAGACGCCGTGGATTGCGGTGAATCGCGACACGAATATGCTGAGGGATCGATGCGGACAGAAGGCCCGCACCGTTGAGCCGCGTTAATCTGGCCATACTCTGGCACATGCACCAACCGCAGTATCGCGAACCTTTCACGGGCCGCTATATGCTGCCGTGGACGCGTTTGCACGCGCTCAAAGATTACTGGGGCATGGTGAAAATCCTGGGAGAATTCCCCGGCGTGCATGCGACGTTCAATTTCGTGCCTTTGCTGGCGACGCAAATTGAAGAATATGCCAGCGGCGATTTTGACGAGCCCTGGTTCGAGTTGGCATTTGCGCTCGCGGATTCCCTGGAACCACAACAGAAGCGCGAAGTGATCGAGCGGGCATTCCAGGTGAACGAAAATTTCGTGCGGCGCTGGCCGCGTTTTGCCGAACTGCAAGCACAAGTGAGATCTGCCGGGGTGGAATCATGCGTGGTGCGATTCGACTTGCGGGATTGGCGCGACTTGCAACTGCTGTCACAGCTTGCATGGATGGACGAAGAGTACATCGCGAACGATCCGGTGGTGAAAGAATTGTCGCGCAAGGGCGCGAATTACACGGAAAAAGACAAGGCGGCGTTGCGCGAGAAGCAGCTTGAATTGCTTGGCGCTGTGCTGCCGGAATATCGACTGGCGGCTGAACGCGGTCAAATCGAAATTTCCACGACGCCGTATTACCATCCGATTCTTCCACTGCTTTGCGACACTGACATCGCACGGGTGTCAAATCCCCAGTCGCCGCTGCCGCATCCGGCATTTCGGCATCCCGAAGATGCCCGGGAACAATTGCTGCGTTCGCGGCAATATCACGAACGGGTATTCGGAAAACCTCCGGTTGGATTGTGGCCGTCGGAAGGATCGGTTTCGGATCAGGCGCTCGAAATTGCGATGGATCTTGGATTCAAATGGTTCGCGACGGATGAAGGCGTACTCGGGCGTACGCGAAACGTCGGTTTCTGGCGCGACGCTTCAGGGTACCCTCAAAATGGCCCGGATCTTTATTCGCCATGGAAATTGCAACGCGGTGGAAAAAACATTACGGGATTTTTTCGCGATCACTACGTTTCCGATCTCGTTGGGTTCGTGTACAGCCGAATGGGAGCAGGAGCCGCAGCTGAAGATTTACATCGCAGAGTGAGGGCGATTGGTGACCGGCAGCCCGCGGGAAGTACGGCGACAGTTAGCATTATTTTGGACGGAGAAAATGCGTGGGAATTTTACGCCGAGAATGGGCGAGACTTTCTGAGGCAATTTTATAGGCGGGTGCAAGAGGATCCCGAAATCAACGCTTTAACAATGAGCGAGGCAGTGGAAGCGCGTCCGGACGCTCCGAAACTTGAGGGAATTTTTCCGGCGTCCTGGATCAATGCGAATTTCGACGTGTGGATCGGGCATCCGGAAGATGTGCGCGCGTGGGATTTGCTGCGAGATGCGCGCGATACGTACGAGAGAGTCATTCAGCGCGCTGCGTTGAGTGTCACCGCGTCGGGAGTTTTGGAGCCGTCAACAGATTCGGTCAAGCGCGCCTACGAGGCTTTGCTGGCTGCCGAAGGGAGCGACTGGTGTTGGTGGTACGGCCCGGAACATGCCTCCGCAAACGACGCCGAGTTCGACGAGCTATACCGCCAGCATTTGACGGAAGTTTACGCGGCGCTCGGTGAACACGTGCCGGACGCGCTGCTGCATCCGATCAAGCGAGCACCTGAACGCGCGCGCCGCGAGGCTCCTCAAGCTTATTTGGACGTCAAAGTAGATGGCCGCGAAAGCAATTACTTCGAATGGCTCGGGGCTGGATTTTATGCGACCGACCAGCGTAGCGGCAGCATGCACGGCCGCAGTTGCGTATTAGGCCAGTTGAGCTACGGATTTGGCCCCCAACATTTTTACCTCCGCGTGGATCCCACGGAAGCGATTGCTGATATTCCGGATTTTCAGTTCCGGCTGACGCTGTGGGATTCGCGCGAGACGCGCATCACGGTGCGGGTGAACAAGGGGAAGTTTGCGGGCTGCATTTTGGAACAAGGCGGAGCCTGTTTGCTGCGCCCGGAATTGCTGGTGTCTGCAGCCTACGACAAAATCATCGAAGTGAGTCTTGCGCGCGAATTGTTTGACTTGAAGAACCGCAAATCCCTGCTGGTAAGCGTTGCGCTATGGGAAGCCGGCCTGCCTATCGATGTCCTGCCAATTGACGGGATGCTGGAGCTCAATTTGGGGGAAGAGAATTTTGCGTGGAGCCCAACCTGAGAAATTGAGTTGGATAGCTCCGTATATGTACTGCATCTCGCGTGGGTATTTAACATCTTCATTTCGCCCTCCGAAATCCAACTATTGAATTGACTTTGGATATCTTCAAGAAGATAGTCCGCATAACCCTTTCAACAGCATTCGCACGGCAAACCAACACCAACTGGGCTCAGTAGCCTTGAGCCGTACGTGCGGGGACTGAATCGCGTCTCTGCGGAGAGGCTTATGCGCTTGAAAGGGTATTTTGTCTGGATATTTTTGTGCGTCGCAATTGCCTCAATTCTCTTGATAGGCAAACGGCCAAACGCACTTCGCAGTCGCGCCGCTCGGTTACGCGATCATTCCTCTCCGAATTTTCAACGGGCGAGACTTGCGCATTCCGTTGATCTCGGCGCACGTCCACGAACTCCTTGCGTTGCCGACACCAATTGCGCTTTGTTCCTTTCTCTTCCGATGGCCATGGAAGCAAACCTGGGCCAAGCAGCACGAGTTGCATTCATTGGACGAGGGAAACGTTCGACCGCGCTACTTACGCGAGAAGGAATTGAAGTGGTGCTCGAACCGCAGTCGACGAGAGAGACGAGCCGTAGTGTGAAAATCCGCTTCGAAGAAGGGACGCTAAACGCTGGACTGATTGCGGCGGCTGATTCAAACGAATCGGCACCTCAGGATGCCAGCAAACGATCCACGAAATCGAGCACGATCGAAGCTAAGCCTCGCGGCCGGCGTAAAAGTGGGAGTAGTGGCGCACGGGGCACGCATCGACACCGACAACCGAGGAAGCGGTCAGTGCGGCCACGAACACGGCGCAGACACGCGGCCGGCGACCGCGCTCCGGGAGAGAAGCAGGTCCCGCATCAAAAGGCTCCGGAAACTCCCACGACTCCGCGTGAAAATAATCCTCCGAGCGCCGATGTCGGAAACTTGCAATGGCGAGGCCAAGAGAAATTGGCCGGCGAGACCAACTATTTCATCGGGAACGATCGAGCGAAGTGGCGAACTCATGTACCTCATTTTTCCCGAGCGATCGCCCGAAGAGCGCTGCCAGGGATGGATGTGGTTGTTTACGGAAATGAGGACGCGCTGGAATATGACTTGCGCGTGTCGCCGGAAACGGATGCGCGAAGTCTTCGTTTGCGAATTTCCGGCGCTGATGGCCTGACGATCGATGCAAGCGGAAACCTTGTAATTCTCGTCGCGGGAGAAGAGCTTCTTATGCAGAAGCCCGCGATGTATGAAGAGCTAACAAGAGAAAAATCGGCGCCGCGGGATTCGTCAGAGTTAACACACGAGCGCCGCGCGGTAGCAGGCGGATACGTAATCGAGCCTGACGGAAAGGTGGGTTTCCATATCGAGAGCCAGGAGGCCAGTGCGCGATTTGACCTGGCAAATTTCGCAAAACATGGGGCGAGCGGCGCGGTGAAAGCAGGAACGTTGGTAATCGACCCTACGTTGAGCGTGCAGTATTCAACCTTTTTGGGAGGCGCCGGCGACGACATTGCGACAAGCGTCGCCGTGGATCCCACCGGTAAGGTGTACGTAAGCGGTACGACCACGTCGACTGCATCCTTTGCGGAGGCTTCAACAAAGCTTGGACCGGGCGGCGGAGATTCAGATTATTTTGTAGCGAAGATCGACCCTACGAAAAGCGGCGCGAATTCTCTGGTTTATTTAACGTTCATTGGCGGCAGTGGAGACGAAGAAGGAGCGCGGCTTGCGGTTGACGCAAACGGAAATGCGGCAATCGTGGGAACCACGACCTCCACTGACTTTCCAGTTACAGACGGAAGCACGCGAACGGCCGGGACTAACGACGCCACAGTCACGGAGATAAGCGCTACAGGCGCGCAGCTTGTCTTTTCCACGCTTTTCGGAGGAAGTGGCGCTGAGGCTACACAAGGTCCCGGCGGGGTCGCCATGGATGGTTCTGGCAATATATTTGTAGCCATGGACACAAGTTCAATGGATATAACGACCACCTCGGGTGCGTTTCAAACCAACTACGGCGGCGGAATCAGCGACGGTTTTCTGGCAATTTTTCAACCTACTATCACGCCAAGCCTGAAATATTGCACGTATCTCGGTATCGATGCACAAGCCACGATAGCAAGCGTCGCCGTCGATGCCTCGGGTGATGCGTTTCTGGCAGGATTTACGACCAATCCCGGCACGAGCATGAATACCGCGAACGGTTTTCAGACCACCTACGGAGGCGATCCGTCCGATGGATTTGTGATGAAGCTAATGCCGGCAGGAAACGGAGCGGCGGATTTGTCGTATGCAACTTTTCTTGGCGGTGGAGCTGCTGACAAAGCGCTGTCGATCGCGGTGGGCACGAATCTACCGGCTACAGCCTATGTTACCGGCTCAACGCAATCGTCGAACTTTCCCACCAACGGATCGGTGTCTGGCTTTCAGACAAACCTCAAAGGTACTGCGAACTCCTTTCTATCGGTGATCGTTCAGAATGCGATCACGGGAGTCACTTCGCTCGCATACTCAACTTATCTCGGCGGCTCGGAAACGGACGCGGGCCAAAGTGTTTCGTTCGTCGCTTTGAACCAAATCTACGTCGCAGGCACCACAACGTCGTGGAATTTTCCGTGGCAGGATAATCTTCAACCGTTCAACGGCGACTCGGACGCGTTCGTGGCCTTGCTCGATCCCACTTCGCCAGCGACAGCGTCACTCATTTATTCCACACCACTCGGCGGGACCGCACCGGTGGGATTAACGGCTGGATCGCAGGGAAATGCCATTGCGGTGGACGCGTCGGGCAACGCCTATGTTGCTGGGGCCACGACTACCGCAGACTTCCCGCGAACCGCAACTCCCGGGAACGGATTTCAGCTTTTGTGCGCCAGTTGCCAATTATCCCCTCCCCAGAATGATGCATTCGTGGTGGGAATTGCGTCCAGCACGACGACTAACGCGAGCGTGTCGTTCAACGCGGCGAACCTAAACTTTGGATCGCAGCCTGTAGGTATCCCTAACAATGCTCAACTGGGAGTCGCAATCATCAATACAGGTGACGCGCCTCTATCGATTTCCTCTATAGGCATCACGGGTCCTAATAGCGTGGATTTTTCCGCCGTGAATACGTCGGCTTGCTTGGCCTCGGCAATCAGCCCCGGCGCATCCTGCAGTTTCGAAGTGCAATTTCTTCCAAGCGTAGTCGGCCTGGAAGGCGCCGCGCTCAGCGTTACCGACGGCGCTCCCGGAAGTCCACAGGTTCTTGCCTTGTTTGGCATCGGTGCAGGGCCGCTGGCGGTGCCGTCGCCGCTGAGCGTTAACTTTGGAAATGCGCCGGCCGGAACCAGTTCGCCCTCCCAGGAAGTCACCTTGATGAATACGGGAAATCAGCCACTGCAAATTACAGACTTCAATTTTTCGGGGAACATCGCGCAGTTTTCGTTAGGGCAGAATACCTGCACCGCTCCAAACATGATCGCCGCGGGCGCGAGTTGCGTCATGCAAGTGTCCTTCGTGCCGTCGACCGTCGGCACGTTTGACGCCAGTCTGAACGTCACAGACAATTCAGGGAATGTAGCAGGGGCGGTGCAGTCGATTCCGATGAGCGGTGTCGGGACGACTCCAGCTCCGCTGGTGGTTATATCCCCCATGGCGCTGGGATTTGCGGCGCAATCCGTCGGTACTACTAGCGGTTTACAATCCACGACGCTGACAAATCAGGGCAGCGCTACTTTGAACATTTCGAGTATCGCGGTCACGGGAGCGGATTCGGGCAGTTTTGGAATTGTTCAAGCGGGGAACAATCCCTGTCCCGCAAGCGGCGTACTCGCGGCAGGAGCGAACTGTACGGTATCGATAAACTTCTCTCCAGCATCAAGCGGCGCCAAGAATGCCAACTTGAACTTTAGCGATAACGCCAGTGGAAGCCCGCAGATGGTTTCTCTGATGGGAACGGGCGTCGCACCATCAATCACTTTATCAGCTACGAGTCTTAACTTTGGCGCACAGGGCGCGGGTACGACCAGCGCGGCGCAAATCATAACCGTCTCGAATGCAGGGAATGTCACGCTAGGAATAGCTGGGATCGCCCTGACCGGTTCAAATTCCGCGGATTTTATCGCGACGAATAACTGCCCGCCGAGCCTCGGCGCGAGTTCCTCGTGTCACATTATGGTGGAATTCGATCCTTCGGCCGCTGGCCCAGCGAGTCGCGCAGCTTTGCTGAGCGTTTCGGACAATGCTCCGCAGAGTCCGCAAACGGTGGCCCTGTCGGGAACGGTGGTAGTCGCGGGAGTTTCACTTTCACCTTCGAGCATAAATTTCGGAAATCAGCTGGTGGGGGTTGCGAGTACGCCAGTTCCGATTACGCTCACCAACACCGGGCAAGGAGCGTTAACTGTAAGCGGTGTCAGCGCAAGCGACGCTGTAAACTTCACGGCCAAGAACAATTGCACGGCTGTTCCTGCCGGCGGCACTTGCACGATACAGATTACGTTTAATCCTGCTGCGCCCGCCGCTGGAGCGCAATGCGGGTCCACTACAGGGGCAAAGAACGCCAATCTGATCTTGACGGACAATACAGCGAGCAGTCCACAGACTGCGGTCATAAGTGGAACCGCAACGGACTTCTGCCCCGCGCCGCCTGCAGTAGGGGGAAGCAGCATTACCGTTAGTCCCGGAATGACGGCGACCTACCAGCTCGACGTTACGTCCATCGGAGGATTTTCGGGAGCTGTGGCTGTGGCGTGTACCGGCTCGGTTCCGGGCGGAACATGTAAGACGTCGGCTTCCACCGTGAACGTAGCGGCGAATGGACAGACTCCTTTTCAAGTAAATGTCACTACGGGAACGAGCGCAGAGAGTCCAAATGCGCGGCAATTTCGTTGGCCGCCTTGGAATTGGTGCCTGATTGCGATTTCTCTGCTCGGAATGCTGGCGCTGGCGAGCCTGAAGCATGGCGCGAACCTGAATTCGTCTAGAGTCTTCTGGATCTCGCCGGCTTTTGTGTTGCTAGTGCTATTTTCTGTGGCGATGTCTGCTTGTGGCGGCGGGGCAGCGGCGGTCAAGACCGCCAATACTTACTCGCTGACGGTAACGGCTACAGCGGGCGGAGCGACGCGGACACTCGGGTTGACTTTAATTGTTCAGTAGCGGGTTAAGCACGCTGGGTTCGTAAACCGGCGGTTTATCTAAAACACCTTGATAGCGACGTCTCGAGGTTTTCCGCCCACGGGAATCAAGGTGATTAGCGCCGAGGTCTTTGCGCGAATCACTGCCAGATCATTCGACGCAACGTCAACTACCAGAAGAATGTCGCCTCCCGGTGTAAGCAGGCAAATACGAGGATTTTGTCCCACTGGAATCGGGCGCCCGGCCTGTCGAACGTCAATGGCTATAGGAATTACATGTCCCGACGCCGAATCGGAAACGTAAAGCCTCTGGTCGGGAATCGAGAAGGTCCCCGAAGCGGGTGACATCCCGAGCAGCAGGAAATCGTCCACCTCGTTAGTTAAAGTGTTGACGATCAGAAGACCGTGGGCGTCGGCTGAGGGGATGTAAAGTTCGCCGCCATCGGGTTTCATGATCAGATCGCCCGCAGCGCCGCCGAGCGAGAGATTCGCCAGCAAGACGTTCTGTTTCAAATCTACGGCCGAGATCAAGTTCGCCGCGCCGGAGGTCACGAAGACCTTCGAACTATCGGGCAATATTGCCAACTGCTCCGGTTGCGATGCTACTGGCACTACGGCTAGGGAAGCCAGCGATGTGGCATCGAGAATAGAAATAGAGGAATCGTCGCGATTAGTAACCACCACGATTTTGCCGGATGGCGCAACGCGTGCGATCCATGGCCTCCGTCCTGCGCTTCCTCGCGCGACTATCTGTCGTGTCGCGCAATCGATGGCGACGATGATGTTCGAACCGGAAGCCGCAACATAAGCGCGTCGGCCATCGCGTGAAAAGTCGAGCGCATAAGGTTCGGAACCCACGGGGATTTTCGCCACAACCCGATTCGTGTTTGTGTCAAGGACCCACGCGTAACCGCCCGCCGAGCTCAATCCCCATATCTCATTTCGAGTGGGATGCGCGCGCAGGCCGCTTGGTCCAGCGCCGACGGCGATGGTGGATACCGCCGACAACTTGACCAAATCGACTGCCGTGAGCGTTCCATCGGCTGTGTTACCCACATAAGCGAAAAGATGAAGGCCCGGCCTGAGGAAAGACGGTCGCAATTCCAGGGAGACTTCGCGGAAAGCGAGGCCGCCGAGTAGAAGCAACAGAAAAATAAAGCGCGCGTTAAGGCGAACTTTTCTCAACGGCGAAAGTATATGTGGAGAGGCGCAAAAAAAGGGCAGGAAATCGCTAGTTACTCAATTGATCGTGCGGCCTAAGACTTGCGCAATCTGGCGCACTTCATGGATCAATTGATTGAGCTCTTCCGGCAGAATGGATTGCGGACCATCCGACAGCGCGTGGTCAGGATCATGATGGACTTCAACCAGGATTCCGTTGGCCCCTGCGGCTACAGCCGCGCGCGAAAGCGGCAGCACTTTGTTGCGCCGGCCCGTTCCGTGCGACGGATCCACGACGATCGGCAAATGGCTGCGACGTTGCACGGCAGGAATGATGCTGAGGTCAAGCGTGTTTCGCGTGTAATCGGAGAACGTGCGTACGCCTCGCTCGCACAGGATCACGTTATAGTTGCCTTCGGACATCAGGTATTCGGCGGCCATCAGGAATTCGTCGAGCGTGGCGGACATCCCGCGTTTCAGCAACACAGGCTTTTTCGAACGTCCGGCGCGTTTTAACAGCGAAAAATTCTGCATATTCCGCGCGCCAATCTGAATCACGTCCGCATATTTTTCCACCAAATCGAGCGATTCGTTGTCAATCGCCTCGGTGACAATGCCAAGCCCGAATTCGTCTCTCACTTGCGCCAGAATTTTCAGACCAGGCTCGCCAAGACCCTGAAAGCTGTAGGGAGACGTTCGAGGTTTGTAAGCGCCTCCACGGAACAACCGCGCACCGGAAGCGCTCACGAGCCCACCGATTGTAAAGGTCTGTTCGCGGGTCTCGATCGCGCAGGGGCCCGCGACAATGGCCACCTCGGTCCCGCCAAAAACTACATCTCCCAAATGAGTGGGAACTCGCACCACAGTGTCTTCTTGTTTGACGTCGCGGCTAACCAGCTTGTAAGGCTTGCTTACCGGGATGCATTCAACGACGCCTGGCATTGATTCGACCGAAGCTATATCCACAGTTCCGGTGTTGCCGGTGATGCCAATCGCCGTACGGCCGGACCCGGGAATCGGGTGCGCTTTATAACCCAGCGACTCGATCCGATCGCAGACTGCGCGGATTTGCTCGTCGGTCGCCTGCGCCTGCATCACCACCAACATGAAAGCCCCCTATGCTCAAACGAATCGAGAAGTTTACTGTATTGGGGAAGCGTGCTGCAAATGTGACGGCGAGTGTGGAACCGGCTAAAATGATTGAAATTCGGAGGCAGCATTCGCAATGGCTACGGTAAATAAACACAACGGCTCATTTAATCGCAAGACAACCGTGAACACCTCGAGAAGAACGGAATTGAAGGATGTGACCGAGGAAGTGAAGTCTGCCGTGCGCGACTCAGGCTGCATCGATGGTGTTTGCCATTTGTACGTTCCGCACACGACAGCGGGAGTTTTGATTAATGAAGGTTACGATCCGGCAGTTGCGAGAGAGATTGAGACGATTTTTGACCGGCTCGTCCCCGTGGTCGTCAACTCCAAGCATGACGAAGGAAATTCCGACTCGCACATCAAGACCGCGCTAATTGGATCATCACAAACACTGTGGATTGAGAATGGGCAACTCTCGCTAGGACGATGGCAGGCTATTTTCTTTGCAGAATTCGATGGGCCGCGAACTCGAGAGCTACGTATCAAAATTGTGCCCGACCGCGCTTGAATCCAGCTGAGGTACAATCACTTCCGAGCAATGACGCTAGGTATATACATCCAGGTGCCCTTCTGTCAGACCAAGTGCACGTATTGCAATTTTCACACCGGCGTTGTGTCGCGGGACCGCTATCTCCCGTACGCTGAAGCGATTTGCCGGGAGATCGGGGAATCAGTTTCGGCCAATCCAGAGAACGTAGATACTGTTTACTTCGGCGGTGGCACTCCAAGTCTGCTTGACCCGGCGCTCCTGCGAAAAATTCTCGACATGCTCTCTTCTCGCTTTTCGTCATCGGCGAGGGAAGTGACTCTCGAAGCTGATCCCGAAACAATTACGCCTGAGAAGGCTCGCGCGTGGATTGACGCTGGATTCAATCGTATCAGCCTGGGTGCGCAGTCGTTTAACGATGTGGAGCTGCAAGCCGCTGGGCGCATGCACCGGCGCGCGGATATTTTCTCTGCAATCACGAAGCTGCGCGACGCCCGCTTCCAAAATATTAGTCTGGACCTCATTGCTGGTCTTCCGCACCAAACTCGCGAATCGTGGGAGCAGTCGGTCGCACAAGTTTTGCAAGTCCGGCCGGAACACCTATCGACATATATGCTGGAAATCGATGAAGGGAGCAGGCTGGGTGCGGAGTCACTCGCGGGCGGCAAACGGTATAGCGCGGCCGAGATTCCGGCGGACGACTCGATTGCCGATTTCTACGACTCGGCGTGCACGCGACTGGCGGCGGAGGGCTACGAGCATTACGAAATCTCCAACTGGGCGTTGCCGGGCATGCGTTCACGACACAATTCGAAATATTGGCAGCGGAAACCGTATATTGGTTTCGGAGCGGGAGCGCATTCGTTTGACGGAGTGAAGCGTTGGGCTAATATTCACGATTCGGCTCGATACGTGGCGTGCATCGAGCAGGGAACTTCTCCGCGCGAACAAATTGAAACGGTGACTTCGGCGCAGGCGCTGGAAGAAGAACTGTTTTTGGGTTTGCGACAACTTGATGGCGTTGATTTGGAGCGAATCGAGCGCGAGTATCACGTCGATCTGCGAAACCGCATCGCTCCCTTGGCTGAGCAAGGTTTCTTGCAACTGAACGGGGCGCGGTTGCGTCTTGCGCCGGATCGATTGTCAGTTTCGAATAATGTGTTTGTGGAATTGCTGGGATAAGGAGCGAGCGTGTACACATCCTCGGCTGAGAATAAGAGTGCGACGGATATTGTGGATTTGCGAAGCGATACCGTTACGCGACCCTCCGCGGCCATGCGCCGCGCGATGGCGGAAGCTGAGGTCGGGGATGACGTTTACGGCGAGGATCCCACGGTCAACCGGTTGCAAGAGCGCGCTGCGGAAATTTTCGAGCGCGAGGCGGGCTTGTTTGTACCGACAGGGTCGATGGGGAACCTGATCTCGATCAAGACGTGGGCGCAGCCTGGAATGGAGGTTATTTGCGAGCAGCGCGGGCACGTCAACCAGTACGAACTCGCGTCGATGTCCGCGGTTGCCGGTTGTATGCCGCGCACGACGCCTGCGCCGGATGGAATCATGACCTGGGACTTGATTGAGGCGCTGATCCGTCCGAAGACTTACTACTATTCGCAAACGGCGCTGGTGGCGCTCGAGAATACGCATAACATGCACGGCGGCACGGTGTACCCGCTGGCCGTCACGGAAGACGTTTGCAAGCACGCGCATGCGGCAGGCCTCAAAGTGCATCTCGACGGTGCGCGGATTTTTAACGCAGCGGTGGCGCTGGGAAAAAGCGTGGCAACGCTTACGCGGGATTGCGATTCTGTTATGTTCTGCTTGTCGAAAGGCTTGGGCGCGCCGGTTGGGTCGATGGTTGTTGGATCAAAGGAATTCATTCAAAAGGCGCACATCGCGCGCAAAATGCTTGGCGGGGGCATGCGCCAAGTGGGCGTGCTTGCGGCGGCCGGACTCATCGCATTGGAAGAGTCGCCGAAGAAGCTGCATGTTGATCACGAGAACGCGAAATTTCTGGCAAACGGACTCGCGAAAATAAAAGGCATTGCGTTGGATTCCGCAAAGGTTGTGACCAACATTGTGATTTTTGACGTCCGCGGCACTGGTCGCACGGCGGCGGAAATTAGTTCCGAACTCGGCAAGAAGAAAATCCTGTGTGGGCCGACCGACAAATATTCGATACGAATGGTTACGCACTGTGATGTGCAACGTGACGGCATCGAGAAAGCCTTAGCGGCCGTGGGCGAAATCCTAAGTGTACGCGCGCCTGCGGCAGCGCATTCCTGATCGGAGAGAGCGATGACCTTTGCACACGCTGGACGACGAATCGCGGTCGTTTTGGGGTTTTTGGGCGCGTTCGTGGCGTCCGGTCTACTAGCCGCAAGGAGAAATGACAAAGTAATGACGACGGATACTCGAAATTCGAACACCTCGAAGGCAACTGCGCCGACGCAGATGAAGTCTTCCGTGGCAACGCCCGAAGATGCACGCGAATTCGTGGAAGGCGCGGAGCGGCGCTTGCTGGCACTTTGGGTTGCCGCGCAACGAGCGTCCTGGGTGCAGGAGACGTTTATAACTCCCGACACTGAGGAGATGGCTGCTGAGGCGGACCAAGCGGTGAAAGCGGCCACGGCCGAACTTGCCGGGCAAGCCCGTCGCTATGAAGGACTGCAACTTCCTGAAGACGTGGCGCGCAAGTTGAAGCTCATTAGCCTATCGGTAGACATTCCTGCGCCCCGCGATACCGCTGAGAGCACAGAACTATCGCAGATCAATGCATCGTTGCAAAGCGATTATGGAAAAGGGAAGTGGTGCCCGGACGGTCCTCACGGGAAATGCTTTTCGTTGAATGACATCGAACACGTTATGGCCACCAGTCGCGACCCCAAGGAATTGCAGCGGGCGTGGGAGGCTTGGCATGCAATCGCTCCGCCGATGCGCAAGCGTTACTCGCGAATGGTGGAGCTCGCAAATAAGGGCGCTCGTGAAACAGGGTTTGCTGATGTGGGCGCGATGTGGCGTTCGAATTACGACATGGCGCCCGACGCTTTCGGCGCTGAACTCGACCGCCTGTGGCAACAGGTTCGGCCGCTTTACGTTTCGCTGCACGCTTACGTGCGCTGGAATCTCGAAAAGAAATACGGAGCGGGCGTAGTTAGCGAAGACCGGCCAATTCCCGCGCATCTGCTTGGAAATATGTGGTCGCAGGATTGGACCAACATTTATCCGCTAATTGCACCAGCGAATGCCGATCCTGGCTACGACTTGACGGAGATTTTGAAAGCCAAGCAAGTCGAACCTGTGGGGATGGTGCATTATGGCGAACGATTTTTCATGTCTCTCGGCTTCGCCGCGCTTCCGCAAACCTTTTGGGAACGCTCCATGTTCACCAAACCGCGCGACCGCGACGTAGTTTGCCACGCCAGCGCCTGGGACATCGACTACGTGGAAGACTTGCGCATCAAAATGTGCATCGAGCAGAAGTCCGACGACTTTACGACCATTCATCACGAACTGGGCCACAATTTCTATCAGCGAGCCTATGACACGCAGCCGCCATTATTTCGCAACAGTGCCAACGATGGATTTCATGAAGCGATTGGTGACACGATAGCCCTTTCCGTCACGCCGGAATATCTGAAGCAGATCGGTTTGCTCGAAAATGTTCCGCCGGCTTCTTCTGATATCGGCTTGCTGATGAAGCGCGCGTTGGATAAAGTTGCGTTCCTTCCGTTTGGCCTGCTGATAGACAAATGGCGCTGGGAAGTGTTTTCAGGGAAAGTAACGCCTGAAAACTACAACAAGGCTTGGTGGGAGTTGCGTGAGAAATACCAAGGCATCGCGCCACCGTCCGCCCGCAGCGAAGCGGATTTCGATCCGGGCGCGAAGTATCACGTGGCCGCGAACGTGCCTTACGCTCGTTATTTTCTTGCAGCGATCTTGCAATATCAATTTCACCGCGCGCTTTGCCGTGAGTCTGGCTATAAAGGGCCGCTGCATCGCTGCTCGATCTACAACAATAAAGAAGCCGGCGCGCGCCTGAACAAAATGCTCGCGATGGGGGAAAGTCGCCCATGGCCGGAGGCTCTAGAAGCTATGACCGGCGAAAAGCAAATGGACGCTACCGCGATCCTGGAATACTACGCGCCGCTAAAGGCGTGGTTGGACGAGCAGAATAAAGGCCACAAGGTCGACTGGTAAACTGCCTGCTTCTGTCGGACGTTTCGTGGTCCAGACGCCCTGAACACACGAGCCGCCCGCTTATCGGCGCGGAAACTCCTGTGGTATAAATGAGACGTAGCCGGTTATGAAACTTGTTCCGTCGTGCGAGGTGATGTGGAATTTTCCCTGACAGATGAACAGCAGCAGCTTCGGCGAACTGTTCGCGCGTTTGCCGAGGGTGAAATCCTACCTCACGTAATGGAGTGGGATGAGGCTTCTCACTTTCCCTCCGAAATTATTCCCAAGCTAGCGGAGATGGGCTTTCTTGGCGTGATTTTCCCCGAGAAGTATGGCGGCGCGGGAATGGGATACATCGAGTACGCCATCATTATTGAAGAGCTGTCGCGCGTGGATGGCTCCGTTGGCATCATCGTGGCCGCGCACAATTCGCTGTGCACCAACCACATCTACAAGTTTGGGACTGAAGAGCAGAAAAGGAAATACGTTGTACCGCTCGCTCAGGGGAAGAAGCTGGGTTGCTGGTCGCTCACTGAGCCGGAAGCAGGTTCAGATGCCGGCGGGACGCGAACGTCGGCAGTAAAGAAAGATAGCGGATGGCTTATCAATGGCTCAAAAACATTTACGACCAACGGCCATTACGCGGATGTGTGCGTCGGCATGGCGGTGACGGACGCAGCAAAGAAAAGCCATGGGATTTCGGCGTTCATCATTGAGAAGGGCACTCCAGGATTCCGACCCGGGAAAAAAGAAAACAAACTTGGATTGCGGGCAAGCGATACGAGCGAAGTTGTTTTCAGCGACTGCAAAGTGCCGACTGAGAATCTGTTGGGCAAAGAAGGCGAAGGATTCGTAAACAGCCTGCAGATTCTAGACGGCGGCCGCATTTCGATTGCGTCGCTCGGATTGGGAATGGCGCAGGGGGCGTACGAGGCGTCGCTACGCTATGCAAAGCAGCGCAAACAGTTCGGCAAGGCGATTGCTGAGTTTCAGGCGATTCAGTTCAAGCTCGCGGACATGGCTATGGAGATCGAAGCGGCACGTCTGCTTACTTACCAGGCGGCGTGGCTTGCCGACCAGGCGATTGCCGCGGGGAATTACGACGCTAGATTTACGCGCGAATCGAGCATGGCGAAACTTTATGCGGGAGAAGTGGCCGTCCGCGTAGCGAATGAAGCGGTACAGATTCACGGCGGCTATGGCTTCATCAAGGATTATCCGGCCGAGAAGTTTTACCGCGATGTGAAATTGTGCACCATCGGCGAAGGCACCAGCGAAATTCAAAGACTTGTGATCGCGCGGCAGATTCTGGGAAAAGGGTAAATTGTTTGTGACTGCAAAAGCCGCGGCCGCTGATTCCACATTCATCGTCATGCGCTCCGAATTCCTCCCTGAGTTATTCGGCTAATTCTAATGACCGTCTCCGTAGACAATTGGGCCGAGCAAGTGCGCGCGGGAGACGTGCGCGCGATATCGCGTGCCGTTTCGGCGATCGAAAATCGGGCGCACGAAGCGGAAGAAATACTTCGCCAGCTGTTTCCTTACACCGGACACGCATATCGCGTTGGAATTACGGGCGCACCGGGCACGGGTAAGAGTACTTTGGTAGATCGCCTGGCGAGCCACTATCGCGCTGAAAAAAAGACGGTCGGGATAATCGCTGTCGATCCGTCGAGTCCTTTCACAGGCGGCGCGATTCTGGGTGATCGCGTGCGGATGCAAGGACACGCGACAGACTCGGGTATATTTATTCGCTCGATGGCCACGCGTGGATTTCTTGGGGGCCTGGCGCAGGCGACCAGAGACACTGCGCTGTTGATGGACGCTGCCGGCAAGCAAATGATTTTGATCGAAACTGTCGGCGTAGGGCAAGGTGAAATCGAAATCGTTCGCCTTGCCGATTGCACAATCGTGGTGCTGATGCCGGGAATTGGCGACGACGTGCAGAGCCTGAAAGCTGGATTGATGGAAATTGGCGATATTTTCGTGCTGAACAAATGCGATAGGGAAGGCGCGGATCGTTACGAACAGCAGCTCCACGCCATTTTGCAGGTGGTACCGGAACGTCAAGGCTGGAGACCGCCGATTGTGCGTACCGTGGCCACTGAGAATAAAGGCGTGGCCGAACTGTCACGGCAGATTGTGCTTTTCCGTGAGCATTTCGATCAAGCCCACGATCGGAAGGCTCGCGAAGTGTCGCATTGGAAAGAGTGGATTCTCCAACTTCTTGAGGCGCGGCTAATGGAGCGCGTAGTGGGCGAGCAATTGGGTGAGCGCGAGCTGGACCGAATTGCGTCGCAGGTGGCGGAGCGAAAAATAGACCCTTATGCCGCGGTGAATCAAATTTTGGCGCGCGCGGGGCTCGGAGATAAATCTTGAAACTTGGGCAATTGGAATTTCACGTTCTGGTGGACGGCCATTTGGGGCTCGACGGTGGCGCAATGTTTGGCGTTATCCCGAAACCGATGTGGGAAAAGAAAATCCCGTCCGACGCCAGAAACCGGATCAAGCTGGCGATGAATTGCTTGCTGGTGCGCGCCGGCGGGAAAACTATCCTGGTCGAGACCGGCGCGGGGGATAGATGGGATGAAAAGCATCGCGACATTTACGCGCTGGATGGTTCCCATCTGACCGAACAGTTGCGCGAATACGGCCTCCATCCGCACGAGATCGATATCGTAATTAACACGCACCTTCATTTTGATCATTGCGGCGGAAACACGCGCCTGGAAAAGGATAAGCTCGTTACAGCGTTTCCAAATGCGCGCTACGTCGTTCAGCGCGGGGAATACGAGCACGCGAAAAACCCGAACGAGCGAGACCGAGCAAGCTATATTTTGGACAATTACGTCCCGCTGGAACCTGCGGGGAAATGGTCGCTCCTTGTAGATGACCGTGCCATTGCGCCAGGTGTGGAATTGATTCGTGTCCCCGGACATACTGCGAACATGCAGTGCGTGAAGCTGAGTGGGGGCGGCCAAACAGCATTTTTCTTCGCCGACCTGGTACCCACTACTGCTCACTTGGCTCTGCCATGGATTATGGGATTTGATCTCTATCCGGTGACCACGCTGGAAAACAAAAAGAAATGGATTCCAGAAGCGATCAAGGAAGGATGGATTGCCCTTTTTGCGCACGACACGAAAGTGCCCGCGGCATATTTGCGCGAACGCGATGGCAAATGGGAAGCGGAGCCGGTGGCCATCGATTAGTCAGGTGAGCGTGAAAGGCGAACAATGGCGAGACGGGTCAAGACTAAGAAAATCAAGAAAGCGAAGGAACCGATTCGCATCGGAATCATTGGCGGAAGCGGGCTCTACGCCATGCCGGGGCTTACCGATACGCGTGAGTTGCGAGTGAAGACGCCATTCGGAGATCCATCCGACGCAATCGTGACAGGCACCCTCGAAGGTCGCCGGGTGGCATTTTTGGCGCGACATGGACGCGGCCACCGTCTTACGCCGAGCGAGATCAACTATCGCGCGAACATCTGCGCGTTAAAAATGATCGGAGTGGAACGCATTCTTTCCGTCAGCGCCGTTGGATCTCTTCGCGATGACTTGCCGCCGCTCGATTTTGTGATCCCCGATCAATTCTTCGATCGCACACGGCTGCGTGTGGCCACATTTTTTGGCGGCGGGATTGTGGCGCATGTAGGGTTCGACAAACCTACTTGCACGAGTTTAGCAGCGCACATCGCCGATGCGTGCGACACAGCGGGCGTGAGGGCACATCGTTCGGGAACTTACGTTTGCATGGAAGGGCCACAATTTTCCACGTTGGCGGAATCGCATACGTATCGCCAGCTTCGTTTCGACGTGATCGGCATGACGAACTTAACGGAAGCCAAGCTCGCACGGGAAGCAGAAATTTGTTACGCCAGCATCGCAATGGTCACTGACTACGATTGCTGGCATCCGAATCATGACTCGGTCACGTTGGATGAGATTATTCAGAATTTGAGCCGCAATACGTCCAACGTGCAACGCGTCTTGCGCGAAGTGGTGCGCGAGTTGCCGGAAGCGCGAAGCTGCAAGTGCGGCTCAGCTCTGGCACATGCGATTCTTACGGACCGCGCGGCGATTTCTGCAGCTACGAAAAAACGGCTGGCTCCCATCATCGGCAAGTATATTTCTTAAACGGAGAGTGAATGTCGCTGCTCGTTGTTGGTTCTGTCGCGTTTGACGCACTGGAAACGCCGCATGGAAAGGTTGATCGCACGCTCGGAGGTGCGGCGAGTTATTTTGCGCTGGCTGCCAGCTACTTTACGCCCGTACGGGTAGTCGCAATTGTCGGCGAAGATTTCACACCGAAAGACAAGGCCGTTTTTCACGGACGCAAGATCGATCTGGAGGGTCTGGAGCACGCATCGGGGAAGACATTTTTCTGGTCTGGCCGGTATAGCAAGAACATGAACGAGCGCACGACGCTCGTTACCGATCTGAACGTATTTGCGAATTTCAAGCCAACATTGCCGACCTCGTACTGCGATTCAGGATTTATTTTTCTCGGCAATATCGACCCGACGCTGCAGCGGTCGGTCTTAAAACAAATGAAGTGCAAGCCAAAAGTGGTGGGTCTCGATACCATGAATTACTGGATCGAGCGCACTCCCGCGGAATTGCGCGAAACACTGAAGCATACGCAGATTCTGATGATCAATGATGACGAGACCCGCCAATTAACGGGCGAACACAATTTGATGCGCGCGGCAAAGCACGTGTTCAAAATGGGCCCGCGTACCCTGGTGATCAAGCGCGGTGAGCACGGCGCGTTGATGGTGCATAACAATTTCTTATTTTCCGTGCCGGGATTTCCACTGGAAGAAGTTCACGATCCTACGGGTGCGGGGGACAGTTTTGCGGGTGGATTCATGGGGTATCTGGCCGGCGAAGGCCGGATCAACGATCAGACCTTGCGTCGCGCGATGGTGTACGGATCGGTACTGGGAAGTTTTGCCGTCGAGCGTTTCGGAGTTGAGCGTTTGACCAACTTGACGCGCCGCGAAATAGCCGCGCGAGCGCGGCGCTTTCTGCAACTCACGAAATTCGCGCTGTAGTCGAGCGAGGAAATGCTGCACGACCTGAATTCGTATATCGTAGCCCGCCTCTTGCTTGCCGGTGTTCTCGGTGGGCTGGTCGGGCTTGAGCGAGAACTGCGCCACAAGCCGGCAGGTCTGCGCACCAATATGCTGATCTGCTTCGGCGCCGCTCTGTTCACAATCATTTCATACGAAATGGCCGGAAACGTTGGTGGCGACCACACGCGCATCGCCGCGCAAATTATTCCAGGAATCGGATTTATCGGAGCTGGCGTGGTGATTCGCGGGCGTGGAGGCGTGGTTGGGATCACCAGCGCAGCGACCATTTTCGTTATCGCCAGCGTCGGGATGGCCGTCGGCGCCGGAATGTTAATGACTGCCGTTTTCGCGACACTACTGTTGTTAGTGGCGCTTGTGTTTCTCGGTGTGGCGGAGGAGCGTTTCGGGTTCCACGTCCGCCTGATGAATTTCAGGTTGATTACGGAAGACGAGGCGGTGCTCCCGCGAACGCGTGAAATCGTCGAAGACGCTAGGATTCAGGCCCACCGGTGGCATACTCATCGTAGTGAGGAAGGAATGGTTGTAGAGTTTGATGCGGACGTAACTTATTCACAAGAACGTGAACTGATGACGAAGCTAGCGGAGTTGAAAGTGCGAACGGATATCCGGCCGGTCTAACTCGGCAATGAAACCTGAAGACGGTAAGAAAATGAAGGTCCGTAACGGCCAACCAATGCTCGCGAATTTGAATCCGAGTTGACGGCCTGGGGACGGGGTGCTATCAATTCTGAGTCGTATGGTTGCAGAGATTTGTTTCCCGGTCCCGCTTGACACGATTGTCACCTGAGCGGCCTCAGGGTTCCGTGAAAATTACAGGAGGGTTCAACTGATGCGTTTGCGGTGGACTGCGTTGCTGGCTCTCATCACCGGCGCTGTGCTGCTTGGAAGTTGCACGAGCAACACAAAACCGCAACCGCCCCCGACTCCGGTTATCACCGGTTTGTTCCCATCCAGCATCACCGCAGGCAGCCAGATGTTCACTGTATTTATTTCGGGCAATGGATTTATAACTAACCCGCTATCACAAGTTTTTTGGAACGGGTCGATGCGGACCAGCGTTCTGAACACGACCACAGGGCAGCTAGCCGTAGTGATTCTGGCGTCGGACGTGGCCAGTTCCGGTATCGCTGCGATCACCGTGTCGAATCCGGAGCCAGGCGGCCCGTCATTGGCTGCAACATTTACGATCGACAGCGTGCAAAATGGCACACCCTTGATTTCAAGTCTTTCTCCGATGAGCGTGTCTCCAAAAAGCGGTGCGTTCACGCTCACTGTTAACGGCTCAAATTTCGTACCTCCCGTGATTGTCAACGGCACGACGCAAACCCCCGGCTCAACGGTGGCGTGGAATACGTCTCCGCTTCCGACTACTTTCGTGAACCCCAACCAATTGACGGCCAGCGTACCGGCGTCCAACATCGCATCTCCGGGTTTCGCGAGCGTGAGCGTTTACAACACAACGCCCGGGGATACCCAGCTGTATTCACCCTCCGTGGATTTTACTTTTGGAACTAACGGGGCGGATTTCCCGAGGGTGGCATCAGTTAGCGCAACTCGTGGGCCTGCTGACGGAGCGAGCGGGGCGCCAGCGAGCAGTGCGGATGGCCGATACGTTGCTTTCTACTCCGAAGCGAAGAATTTAGTGAACCAATCTGCGCGCGGAAAAATTTTCGTCCGAGATACATGTATCGGCGCTACTGCATGTACCGAGAGCACTAGCTCTGTAGATCTGGCGGCAGACGGCGACGCGCCCAATGCGGCAGCGGGCAAACACGTGGCGATGAGCGCGGACGGAAGATTCATAGTCTTCGAATCCAAAGCTACGAATCTCGTTTCCGGTTTGCAGAACGGATCACCGGTCGCAAGCAGCCGTGCGACGAACCTTTTTGTCCGGGACCTCTGCGCCGGAGCCAGTGCGCCGTCCGGCTGCGTACCGCATACGGAGGCTCTTTCGGTAAACGTGGTGGGCGAGTTGGCGAGCGACGGCGATAGCGGTTTCGCTTCGGTGAGCGGCGATGGAAGGTTTGTGGCCTTCGTTTCGTCGGCCGCAAATTTAGTCGCGGGACAACAAGGCTCGGGATCTCAGATTTTTGTACGAGATACTTGCGCTGGACCGACCGGAGGGAAATCGTGTGTCGCACGAACTGAGGCGCTTCCGATCGACGCAGAATATCTCGCGAGCGGATCGCGAGGTGCAAGTCCCGCAATTTCGGCCAATGGCCGATACGTGGCGTTTGTTGTCTGGGGCGGCAACTCGGCATCAACAGCAGGTCGCAGCCCATCTCAAGTTCTCCTACGCGATACTTGCATGGGGTCAGACGTCCCGGCTTCATGCGATCCTTCGACTTCCGGAATCTCGGTTTCCTCCGGCAACGAGCCGGGCGATGCCCGGAGCAGCGCGCCTTCCGTGAGCGGGGATGGCCGTTTTGTTGTGTTTCAGTCGAGCGCTTCCAACCTTGTGGCCGAGACTCCAAAATCGAAGGCAAATATTTTTCTGCGCGACACTTGCTTGGGCGCCACTTCGCCAGATGGATGCGTTCCCGCGACAAGTTTAGTCAGTCCTGAAACCGCGGGCGTTCAGGCGAATTCCTACGCATTCGCGCCGTGGATCAGCGCCTCCAGTCGGTACATCAGCTTTATTTCTGGAATCTCGATGAGCGCGAAACTCCAACATTCTGTGGACGCGTATCTTTTCGTGCGCGACACTTGCTTCGGGGTGACCAGTTCCTGCACAGCCCGTACTGTCGCGGTCGCAACTCCGGCGAAGGCTTCGTACATCCCGCCGTTGAGCGTGGATCAATTTTCGCCCGTGCCGATTATTTCAAATGGGCGCGTAGCGGCTTTCTCTTCGACTTCGTCAGTTCCCGCAGCCCCCACTAGCGGATACGGGGATGTGATACTCACTCTGACTACGTTCTGATGCGCTGAACCGCACGCTGCTGGGATGTAAACCCCCAGCGCTTGTCGGCTGGACTCGCCGCCCGAAATTCCTTATTCTCAGTTCGCTCATGCCGCAGACCCTTAAGCCTCAGGCGCTTGAACTCGACAATCTAGTTCGGATTATTTCTCTTTCAAGTCCGGTGAACGGCGACCGGCTTGAACAAGGCATTCGCGAACTCGCGCGGTTAGGCTATAAAACAAAGGTTGATGAAGCTTCCGCACTGGCTCGTGACGGCTTCTTTGCCGGCTCTGCTGCTGAACGCGTGGCTGCGCTCAAGGAAGCGCTGACAGAGGCTGATTCTCGGGCTATTTTTTGCGCGCGTGGCGGCTACGGATCGAATTATTTGCTCGACGGCCTGAGTGTGGCGCTGTCTACCCCGAAAATTTTAATGGGTTATAGCGATCTGACATCCTTGCAAATTTTCCTGTGGCAGAAATTTCGATGGGTCACGTTCTATGGGCCGATGGTTGCCGCGGGATTCGACAAGGGAGAAGGCGTCGCCGAAGGTTACGACCGCGAAAGTTTTTTCCATGCAATTTCAGAGACGCGCGACGGATGGGCTATCGATATGAAGGGAACTGAATCGCTGGTTGCCGGTAAGGCAGTTGGCACGCTGCTGGGCGGTTGTCTAACCTTGCTTGAGACAACTCTAGGCACTGCCTGGGAACTCGACACGCATGGCGCCATTCTCGTACTTGAGGACCGAGGCATGAAGCCGTGGCAAGTTGATCGCGCGCTAATGCATCTGAAACAGGCGGGAAAATTCCGAGGAGTTTCCGGCGTGGTGCTCGGAGAGTTTCCCGAGTGCGAAGGTCCCGCCGGAACCGAGACGGTGAAAGATGTAGCGCAACGGATATTGAAGTTTTTCGGGTTTCCAGTTGTTTGGGGCGCGGCGATTGGTCATACAACGCGGCCTATGTTGACTCTGCCTTTCGGAGTTCGCGCGCGCCTAACTGCGAACGACGCGAATAGTGGAAGCGCAACACTCGAGATTCTGGAGCCGGCGTGCACAGCGTAGGACCGCAATTATCGGTGAGGTCGGAATGGTAGGACAGAAACCCGAACGCGTGCATGTGTTGGGCATCTCGGGCTCTGCGATGGCGCCTGTAGCCGGAATGCTCAAAGAGCGCGGTTTTCACGTAACAGGCTCGGACGTGAACGTGTATCCGCCTGCTTCGACTTTGCTCGATTCATTGGGCATCCGCTGGAATGAAGGATTTCGTGAAGAAAACTTGCAACCGGCGCCTGACCTGGCGGTGGTTGGCAATATCGTGGCGCGAGGGAATCCGGAGATCGAATACATTCTCGATGAAAAAATTCCGTATTGCTCGATGCCGCAGCTTTTAGAGGAATATTTTATTCCGGGGCATACGTCGATAGTCGTAGCTGGGACGCACGGTAAGACCACAACTACCGCCATGCTTGCCTGGATTTTTCAGGTAGCGGGCCGCCGTCCGGATTTTCTGGTGGGTGGAGTGCTTCGGAATTTCAAAGAGAAGAGCTACGGCCTGGGCGGCGGCGAAGAATTCATTATTGAAGGCGACGAGTATGAGACCGCGTTCTTCGATCGCGGGCCCAAATTCCTGCACTATCATCCGGACGAGTTGATCTTGACCTCGCTGGAATACGATCACGCGGACATCTTTCCGGACCTTGCTGCGATAGCCCTGCAGTTCCGGCGTCTGGTGAATTTGGTTCCGCGGCGAGGGCGCATATTGATTTGGGGCGAGAGCCCGGAGCTTCGAGAAACTGCCACGAAAGCTTTTTGCCCCGTTGAAACATTTGGGCTCACGCCGGATTGCGATTGGTACGCGGGCGATATCTTGTGGCAGGACTCGGCGACTGAATTTCGCGTTGTGTTTCACGGTGGCGTGGTGACTCGTATACGAATACCCGCTGCCGGCCGGCACAACGTGCTCAACGCTCTCGCAGCGGTCGCGCTGGCCTACGGTCGCGGAGTGGAATGCGAGGCCATTGAACAGGCGCTGGCGACCTTTGAAGGAGTGCGCAAGCGCATGGAGATTAAGGGAGAAGCGCGAGGCGTGCTCGTGGTGGAGGATTTCGCGCACCATCCCACGGCCATACGGCTGACGTTAGAAGCCGCGCGAACGCGATGGCCGGGACGAAAAATCTGGGCCGCCATGGAGCCGCGCTCCAACACCATGCGTCGAAAAATATTCCAGAATGTGCTTCCAGAAGCTTTGATGATCGCGGATGCGGTGCTGATCGGCGCGGTGAATCGCGCACAGCTCCTTGGAGAAGAGGAGCGGTTGTCGCCGGAACAGATTGCGAATTCGCTGCTCGAACGCGGGCGGCCCGCGAAAGCCTTCGAGTCCGCAGATGAGATTGCCGAATATTTGGCGGACAATGCCAAGACCGGGGACGTGGTGATGGTGCTATCTAACGGAAGCTTCGACGGCCTGTCCGGTAAGCTCTTGGAGAAATTCAAATCGTTGGCGGGAACGAGGAAATGAAAATAAGGTTTCTCTGGCTGCTCTCATGTTTTTGTTCATTAGTTTTTCTGCTTGGTGCTCGCCCGGCTTCAGGGACCATAGGATACAAGATTTCGTTGAAGAATCCGGAACAGCACATTTTTCAAGTGAGTATGACGATTCCGCAACCCGCTTCGCGAACGAAGATCGCCATGCCCGCATGGAACGCGCTCTACGAAGTGCGTGATTTTGCTTACCGGATACGCGACGTGCAGGCTAGTTCGTCGCCGGAATCCGGAGTGTCGGGCGAGAACCTACCAGTTCGAAAACTAGATAAGCAGACCTGGGAAATTGTCGGCGGCGGGAAGAACGCTGGAGTTACTTCGTCCCTGATGGTTCGCTATTCGATCTTGTGGGACGACGCCGGCCCGTTCAATTCGCAACTGAATGCCAAGCATGCGTTCGTCAATTTTGCCGAAGTGCTGCTGTATGTTCCAGACCGGCGCAGCGAAGCCACGACTGTAGAATTCGACGATGTGCCGGCAAGCTGGCGTGCGATTGCGGAGTTGCCAGCCGGAACCGCGCCCAATTCATTTTCGGCTGCAAGTTACGACACGCTGGTGGACGCGCCGGCCGAGATCGGCAAGTCTGAGGAATTTGGATTCGACGAGGGTGGCGCGCACTTCCGCGTGGTGGTGGACGCGAAAGAGTGGCGACGCGACCGGTTGGAGAGTTCCCTGCGTCATATTACTGCGTACGAGTTGCAACTGATGGGCGGTCCGCCATTTCACCAGTACACTTTCTTTTTTCACATAGGGCCGTATTCGGAATCTGGTGGCGGAGGAATGGAACACGCCAACTGCACGGCGATCGGATCGAGTTCGGTCGAAAGCGCAATCACTACGGCGGCGCACGAATTCTTTCATGCCTGGAACGTGAAAAGGATACGTCCACAGACTCTTGAGCCTGTGGATTTCACGAAAGAGCAGTACACGCGCGCGTTGTGGTTTGCCGAAGGTGTGACGAATACGTACGCCAGTTACACCCTCGAGCGTTCCGGTATCTGGCCGAAAGAGCGATTCTATGCCGATTTGGCGGCACAGATCAGTGAATTGGATTCGCGGCCGGCACATCGGTGGCAGAGCGTGGAAGAGTCCAGCCTCGACGCGTGGCTGGAAAAGTATGACGATTACCGGCAGCCGGAGAGAAGCATTTCTTACTACAACAAAGGACAGATCGTAGGAGAAATGTTGGATCTTGCGATTCGCAACGCCACCAATGGACATAAGTCTCTCGACGCCGTGATAACGAGCATGAATGAAGCCTATGCGAAACAGGGGAAGTATTACGACGACAGCGATAGTGTTCGGGCCGCGGCTGAAGAAGTGACCGGGACGAGTCTGGACGATTTCTTCCGACGGTATGTCGCCGGCACCGACGAAATACCGTACGACAAATTCCTGGGACCCGCTGGCCTGGAATTAAAAGTGGAACTGCACAACATGGCAGACCTTGGTTTCTGGACTACAGGCGGCCGCGCCGGGGGTTCCACGTCGGCAGTGTCGCAGGTTGTTCCCGGGAGCAGCGCTGAAGCAGCGGGACTCCTTGCGGGCGACGTTCTGCTGGAACTAAATGGTGAAACTTTTCCACCCTTCCTTTCAGGATGGGTTCGTCAACATGCGCCGGGAGAAGTCGTAAAGTTGCGCGTACATAGAGATGGCAGAGTGTTGGACCTTTCGTTTGCATTGGGATCGAACGAAACAAAGAAATACTCGATCTCCGAAGTCGCGCATGCGACCGACGCACAGAAACGAATCAGGGAAGGTTGGCTGCGCGGCACCGTAAACTAGCTCACGATTCATGATTCGCACAATCCTCGCTGTCATTTACTTCGCGTTGGGAATTCTTTTGGTAATGCCGTGGCTGATTTTGTGGAGCTTCCTGACCGGTAGCGCCGACTTTATGTACGGCGTGACCATGAGGGTAGTGCGCGCGGGAGTTCGAATTATGGGAGTTCGCGTTAGGGTTGAAGGTAACGGCAATATTCCCTCGGGCGTGTGCATTTTTGCTGCAAATCATGTGTCGAATATGGACCCGCTGGCTTTCGTTCCGGCTATTCCACGACGGGTCGGACTGCTGGTCAAAAGCGAATTGTTTCGAGTGCCGATTCTCGCGAAGGCTATGCGAATGGCGGGGTTTGTTCCCGTGGAGCGCGAAAACAGGGAAGCGGCCGCAGGAAGCGTTGATGAGGCCTTGAAATACCTGAAAGAAGGATTATCGTTTGCGGTTTACCCCGAAGGAACGCGTAGCCGTGACGGGCACATGCTGCCGTTCAAGAAGGGAACTTTCCTGATGGCGGTCCGCGCAAAAGTTCCCATCGTGCCTGTCTCTATCGTTGGGGCGCAGGATTTAATGCGCAAGGGAGAATGGGCCGTGCGTCCGGGGGAAGTGACCATTCGATTCGGTCCCACTGTAGATGCTTCCGCTTACACCGTGGAACAGCGCGCTATCTTGCTCGCACGTGTGGAAGAGCTCGTCGCGGCAGGCTTGCCGGAAGATCAAAAGCCGCGCAAATAGCTAGGTTGTTGATTCATGGCGTTGGGCCAATTTCGAAACGACCTCTCGCAGCTGACGCAATTCCTTCTGAAGCTCGGGTAAGCGGCTGAATAGCGTCACCGATTTACGCCAAGCCAGGTTGTCCATCGCAGGATAGCCGGAATATACAACGCCCGCCGGTATATCGTTCGGCACCCCGGTCTGCGCGGTTAGCGTTGCGCCGTCACCGATGGTGAGATGGCCAGCGACACCCACTTGTCCTGCCAAGATACATCGATTGCCCACCCGCGTAGTGCCGGCCAGTCCGACCTGGCCGCAAAGCATGGTGTCTTCGCCAACTTTGCAAGCGTGGCCAACTTGGACGAGGTTGTCAATCTTGGTGCCCCGGCCGATGCGCGTCTCGCCGACGGTAGCGCGGTCCACAACGCTCTGGGCTTGAATCTCAACATCATCTTCGATCACCGTGGCGCCGGATTGGCGGATTTTGTACCACCGTCCATCAGCCTGGCGCGCAAACCCATAACCGTCGCTTCCAATTACGACGCCGTTTTGCAAGAGAACACGATTTCCGATGCGCGAACCTTCCCGCACGCTGACATGGGAATGGGCGAAAAAATCGTCACCAATTTTTACTCCGCGATAAATAGTCACGAAACTGTGCAGCACGGCGTTCGAACCGATCTCCGCGTCGTCGTCAATAAAACAATAAGGACCGACATGAGCTCCTACTGCAACTCTTGCGGATTTTGCGATGACAGCGGTTGGATGAATGCCTGGCGCATATCCAGGCGCCGCGTGGAAGAGTTCGATAGCTCTTGCGAAATCCAGTTGCGGATTCGCCGAGTGCAACATGGCGACCTTCGCCGCGTCTGTATCCTTGGTCACAATGACGGCGGAAGCTTGAGTGGTTGCCAGCAAGGGGCGATATTTGGGGTTGGCAAGAAATGTCAACCCGCCCGCTTTCGCATCCTCGATTCCAGCGACGCCGGTGATTTCGATATTCGAGTCACCGTGAAGTTCGCAGCCCAGACTCCGGGCGATCTCGCCAAGTTTCATGATGGATTCTCCTAGGACCTTTTCGCGTCAGAGCAAATGTATAACAACACGGGCGCTGAATACTAAGTGGTGATTGAATCGCAATCCTAGGCTACTCGGAAAAAAGCTTGGACTGAGATGCCGCGGCTACGCGAGAATCGGCAGGCGCCCGGCGGGCAACACCGACCACGCCGAGAACTTTCACTTCAGCTAGTGCGGAGCGGGGAATGAAGAGACGCAGAGTGTTCCCGTGAAGGTCCGGCGGAGTCAATTGAACACCCTTGTCTAACAGGTCGAGAAGTTCGTTTGCTACGATGCCTTCCATCACGTCATCGTCCCGGAAGCGAAGGCGCACCCATAGCCCATCAAGTTTAGGGCGGCTCAGGAACGTCTTGCGCTCCAGAATGACGCTATCTACAAACTCCCGAACAAAGTGGACCGCCTTTACGGCTTGTAAATCGATCGGGCGATGCTCTCCATCGATGGTCAAAAGGTCGATGGCTCCCACCGAGCCCAGAATTGCAGGATTCAAATAGCCCCGGGCAGACGTGCGATCGAGGAATTCCACGATCGCTTTCTTAAGAGTGGATGCAGGAGCTACGGTCTTCGAACGAGCCATGCTATCTCTTCAATGTAGCGTCAAACGGCATCCGTGCCGCGAATTTAAGGCATTTTATTGCTATGCTTCCGCAGGTTATGTTATCCTTACGTGATTTTTTGTCAAGTTATTGGTGTTTAAAGGGTTAGCGTCGGAGCAACCGCCGATTGACCGTAAAAGGACAGATCCTAAAATCTGCCTCTCTGATAGCCTTTGTTACCGTTATCAGCCGTATTTTCGGCTACTTACGGGACCAAAGGGTGGTTTTGCTCTTGGGCACGTCGCCTGCAGCGGACGCTTTCATCCTGGCCTTTCGAATTCCCAATATGATTCGCCGAATGACCGGGGAGGGTGCCCTCGGAGCATCGTTCATACCGGTCTTCACTGGGTACTTGCGCGGTAGGCCTCGCGGCGAGGCTTGGGAATTTGCTCAGAAGATGTTTTGGGATATGGCGGTCATCTTAGCGGTGATCGCCGCGCTGGGTTCTGTATTCTCGAAGCAGGTAATCGGGATTTTCACGCTTCTCGGGGCCGATAGCGTTCATTGGGAACTTGCGATTTTCTTGAATCGCATCATTTTCCCGTGCGTGTTTTTCCTGGGGCTCGCTGCGTTAGCGGCGGCAATTCTGAACAGCTTTCATGTGTTCGGACTCCCGGCGTCGACGTCTATTCTGTTTAATTTGGTCTTTATCGTCTTTTCGCTGGGATTTATTTACAAGCCAATCCTGCGTGTGGCTCCGGCCGCCTATCGCACGCCGGCACTGGCGCTGGCGCTCGGGATATTAGTGGGTGCGGCCCTGCAGCTCGCCATGCAAATTCCGGCGCTGTGGAAACGGGGCATGCGCTTCCGGCCGAAGATTTCATTCCAGGATCCCGGCGTGCGCAAAGTTGGCAAGTTGATGGCTCCTGTTTTCTTCGGCATGGGCGTGTTTCAAATTAACTTTTTCGTGGACACAATTTTTGCAACATCGAGACGCATGCCGTCGGGAAGCGTGACCTCACTTTACATTGCGGACCGTGTGATGGAGTTGGTTCTAGGTGCGTATGCAATCGCGCTGTCCACGGCCATTTTGCCGACTATGTCGCACCAGGCCGCCGACGGGAAATTTGAAGACATGAAGCATACCTTCGAATTTGCGGTGCGGGTAGTGTCGTTCATCACGATACCTGCGGCCGTGGGATTGATTTTGTTGCGTGTCCCGATTACGAAGGTCTTGTTTGAGCATGGCAAATTTATGTCCGAATCGACGGCTCTGACGGCGCACGCATTGCTTTACTATTCGCTCGGCCTGCCGGCCTTTGCTGCGATCAAACTGATTACGCCGATGTATTATTCGACGCACGATACGATGACGCCCACGCGAGTCGGTGTTTATTCTTTGTGCCTGCACATCGCGCTCAATGCAATTCTCTTGTTCGCTTTTTCGCGATATTTGTGGAATGCGAGCCCGGCATTGGCGAGCTCGCTTGCTGCTTACTTCAATTTTGCGCTGCTGTTTTATATTTTTCGCGGGCGATATGGAGCCATGGGTGCGCGCGGGATAATCAGCTCAGTTTCGAAAATGGCGATCTGCGCCGCGGTCATGGCGGGGGCGTGTTTCGCTGCGCTTCGATATTCTGATTTTGCAAACATGGGGCGCGTTCTTTCACAGGCGGGATTGTTGGCGGCGATGATTCTAGGTTCCATCGCGGTTTACTTCGGATTGGCGTGGATTTTGCGTTGTGAAGAACTACCCGAACTTTTTCTGATGCTGCGTCGCGCGGAACCGGGAGCCGTTTCCACCGGCGGCATCGAAGTCTGAGAATTGATTTTCTGCACTAACAGAAGAAAGGCACGGGAAAAGCTTGGAAGTTGAGATTCGAAGTTTCTTAAACTATTTGCGCGTCGAAAAGGCGCTCTCGCAGAACACGCTCGATGCTTATCGCCGGGACCTCGCGAAATTTACGGAATATGCCGCGGGGCGAGGATTGAAGAAGGCTGGAGAAATAAAGCGCAGTGACTTGCTCGATTTTCTTGCCACGCTCTACGCGCGAAGGCTCGATGCCCGATCTGTGGCACGGTATCTCGTTTCGTTGCGGCAGTTCTTCCGGTTCCTCATGATGGACGAATTGATCACCGAGGATCCCTCGATCAGCGTGGAGTCCCCGAAATTCCGAAAGAGCTTGCCGGAATTTCTGAGCGTGGAAGAAGTCGAGCTGCTTCTGACGCAACCTGACGCTTCTACGGCAACCGGGCTGCGCGATAAGGCCATGATCGAATTGCTGTATTCTGCGGGATTGCGTGTTTCGGAACTGTGCGGCCTTGCGGTGGAAGACCTGCACCCGAACGCGGGCTCGTTGCGATGTGTGGGAAAGGGAAATAAAGAACGGCTGGTGCCCGTTGGGCGCAACGCGTTAGCTGTGATTCAGGAATACTTGAAAAGGGCCCGGCCTGAGATATTGGGAGAGCGAACTTCAAAATATTTGTTCGTCAACCGCAACGGGAACAAATTAGGCCGAATTGTTTTTTGGAAGCTGCTGGGCGCGTATGGACGAAAGGCCGGACTGCGCAAGGCGCTAAAGCCGCACATGCTCCGGCACAGCTTCGCAACCCACCTGCTAGATCGTGGCGGCGATCTGCGCTCGGTTCAACTAATGCTGGGTCATTCCGACATATCCACAACACAAATCTATACGCACGTGGTCGAAGAGCGGTTGAAGAAGGTTTATAAAGCGCACCATCCGCGCGCCTGAATAATTGGCGTGCCCTTAGGAGGCATAGAAGCTCATGCCCGATTACATGTATTTGCTGGAAAGCCGGCTGTCCCCCGAACAACGCGCCGTGCTGGAGCGCGTGCAAGAGCTGTCACGTTCTCAGGACGTGAATATTTACCTTACCGGCGGCGCTGTTCGAGATTTAATCTCCGGCATGCCGATCCGCGATCTGGATTTCACGGTCGAGGGTAATCCGCTTCGGATGGTGAAGGAACTGGAAAAAGGCGGAGCGCGCATCGTTTGGGAAACTGAAAAGTTGCGGCACTACGAATTAATCTTCGCCGGCGATGTGGATGGATCCATTTGCGGCGCCCGCGAAGACGTTTACGAGCGTCCCGGTGTGAAGCCTGAATACCGATTTTCGAGTGTAATGGAAGATCTCAAACGTCGAGATTTTGGCGTCAATGCGATCGCAATTTCTTTGAATACGCAATCGCGCGGGTTGTTGCTTGATCCGATGAACGGACTGGCCGACCTTGAAAAACAGGAGATACGGTCTTTGTCCATCCACGGGTTTACGAATCAGCCCATTCGTCTAATGCGTATTCTGCGTTATTGCGCGCGTATGGGATTCAAAATGGAGCCGCGCACACAGGAATGGTTCGATCTCGCCATGCAGCGAGACATGCAAAAGAATATCGAGCCTGAAGATGTCGGTCATGAGTTGCGTGCGCTCGCTCGCGAAGACAATCCGGTTGCAACACTGAAAGAATGGGAGAAGCACGACCTTCTCGGGCTTATCCATCCCAGTCTGCAAAAGCGCAAGCCGGACTACGACAGCCTGAATAAATTGGCGAAATCCCGGACGACTCTTGCTTCCGCAGGATTACGTCCGCGCCTGCAGTATCCGGTGCTGTTTTACGCCCTCGGGCGTTTGAAGTCGCGCGAAGCAGCATCGGCTATGCGCAACATGGAATTCCGTTCGAATGAGATGGAAGCAATTGCGAATCTGGTGCCCGAGGCGCAAAAAGTCGTCAAAATATTGAAAGGACGCAAGACGAATACTCCGAAGGACGCATACTTTTACATCGCATCTCTAGCGCCAGAGATGATTGCGTTCATCGAAACGGAAATGCCCAATCCGCGCGTCGTATCCAAGTTTCGCAGCTATATCCAAAAATGGCGCCCGTTGCGCCAGTCTCTACCGATGGGGGAACTCGATGCGTTGGGAGTTCCGCGTGGCCCGAAGTTTGACAAAGTGATCGAGCAGTTCTTTGAGATGCAGTTGCGGGGGAAAGGGAAGTTGCCCGAAGAGCGAACTAAGATTCTCCGAAACCTTGCCGGGATTAAAGACGAGCCGAAGAAAGTGGAGAAGCCGGAGAAGAAGCGGAAAGGAGATAAGGGCGAGCGCAAGGTTGCTGCTATTACGAAAGAGCATGATAAGACAAAGCCGGTTACGTCTTCGGGCGTGGCGGGAACGGCGGTCGTCGCAGCGAAGACCACGCAAGATGCCGGCAAACAGTCACAGTCAGCCTCTGCAGCGATAGGCGCTCGTGCTCGAGCCAAGCACGCCGAGGCGGAAAGTGAATCAAAGACAGCAGTCGGCAAGAAGCGGGCGGCCGGCGGCAAATCCAAGGCAGGTCCAAAGAAAAAATCGAGTCGTCGCTAGAAAATGTTTGGCCTGGGTATTAAATTTATGAAGGCGCTGCGTTGATTCCGCAATTGACAGTACTCGAACCTGTGAACTGGTTTAGAATAGTTCACGCATGAATTCTTCCAACTTTGTTCATCTTCATTTGCACACGGATTATTCTCTCCTCGACGGTGCCTGCGAAATCGGTGAACTGACGGCGGAGGCGGCGCGTCGCGGAATGCCGGCCGTCGCGGTGACCGATCACGGCAACCTGTTTGCTGCTGCAAATTTTTACCACGAAGCCACCACCCACGGCGTGAAGCCTATCATTGGCTGCGAAATGTACGTCGCGCCCGACAATCACAAAAATCGCGGCACGGAAGCGGAGCGTTCCAATCACCTTGTGTTGCTCTGCGAGAATGATGAAGGCTACCGCAATCTGATGAAGCTGGTCTCTACCGGCTACTTGGATGGTTTTTATTACAAGCCACGCGTCGATCACGAACTTCTTGGCAAACATAGTAAAGGCCTGATCGCGCTTTCCGCATGCCTTCGCGGCGAAGTAGCCGATGCGCTTCTGGCGGACAAATACGAACAAGCGAAAACAAGCGCGTACCGGTTGCGCGACATCTTCGGCAAAGGCAATTTTTTTCTTGAAGTGCAAGACCAGGGATTGGAACAGGATGTGCGCGTAAACCGCGAATTAGTACGGCTGTCCAAAGAGAGCGGAATTCCGCTGGTAGCTACCAATGATTGCCATTACCTGACCCAGTCAGATTCGCACGCTCAGGAAGTTCTGATGTGCATTCAGACTGGTAAGACGATGAGCGATGGCCAGCGCATGAAATTCGCGACCGATCAGTTCTATTTCAAAACGGCGGAAGAGATGGCGCATGTGTTCCGGGAACTGCCCGACGCCGTGACGCGAACCGTGGCTATTGCCGAGCGCTGCAACGTCAAGATCCAGCGCGTGAATAATCCTTTTCCGGAATTTAAGGTGCCGGAGGGCCACACCGCGGATACGTATTTTGAAAAAACGGTGCGGGAAGGTTTTCAGTCGCGCGCTCCCGAAATCGAGCGGCTGGTGAGAGAAAACCGCTTGCGTCATTCGCTTTCAGAATACGAAAAACGGCTCACCGATGAGATTGAGATGATCAAGATGATGCGCTTTTCCAGCTACTTCTTGATCGTCTGGGATTTTATTCATTATGCGCGCGCGCAAAACGTTCCGGTTGGCCCGGGACGCGGATCGGCAGCCGGAAGTCTGGTCAGCTATTCACTGCGCATCACCGACGTTGATCCTCTGCAATACGATCTGCTGTTCGAACGCTTTTTGAACCCCGAGCGTATTTCCATGCCCGATATTGATATTGATTTCTGCATGCGCCGGCGGGGCGAAGTGATTGAGTACGTGCGGCAGAAATATGGAACAGAGAACGTGGCGCAAATTATCACGTTTGGAACCATGGCAGCCAAAGCCGTTCTGAAGGACGCGGGTCGAGCGCTCGACATGGCTTACGGCGACGTAGACCGGCTGGCCAAGTTTATTCCTTTGACGTTGAATATCACGCTGGAAGAAGCGCTGAAGCAGTCACCCCAACTCGAAGCCGCCCGAAAAGATGAAAAGGTGAAAGAGCTGGTGGAAGTAGCGCTGCGTTTGGAAGGCTTGGCGCGACATGCCTCTACGCATGCGGCCGGCGTTGTGATCTCGCCGCAGCCGCTCACGGAAATTGTCCCGCTTTACAAGTCAAGTAAGGATGAAATCACGACGCAGTACGACATGAATGCCCTTGGGCGCATCGGGCTTCTGAAGATGGATTTCTTGGGACTGACAACCCTAACCATCCTCGACGATGCCGTCGGAATGATCAAACAAAATCGCGGTGTAAACTTTGATTTGACGACTCTTCCGCTCGACGACACCGAGACTTATGCGCTGTTCGCGCGCGGGGAAACCAGCGGGATATTCCAGTTTGAGTCGCATGGGATGCGCGACATTCTAAAACGCTACCAGCCAACGCGCATCGAAGATCTGACCGCGCTTAATGCTTTGTATCGCCCTGGCCCCATTCAGGGCGGCATGATCGACGAATTCCTCGCGCGTAAGCATGGCAAGAAGAAAGTCACCTACGACCTCCCCGAACTCGAGGAAATTCTTTCGGAAACGTGGGGAGTGATCGTTTTCCAAGAGCAGGTGATGAAGATTGCCAACCGCATCGCAGGTTTTACGCTTGGCGAAGCTGACATCCTGCGCAGCGCGATGGGAAAGAAAAAAGTGGACGTGATGGCCGCGCAACGCGAAAAATTCCTGACCGGTTGTGCTGCCCGTAAAGTTCCGCCGAAGAAAGCGGAAAAGCTTTTTGACCTGATGGAAGAATTCGCGCGTTACGGTTTCCCCAAGGCCCATGCTTGTGCGTATGCGTTGCTTGCTTACCAAACGGCCTACCTGAAGGTTCATTTCCCAGTCGAGTTCATGGCTGCGATGCTCAGCTCGGAAGCGGGGAACACCGAGAAGGTCGTGAAATATATCAATGAGGCTCGCGGTTTGGGCATTCGAGTTCTACCGCCTTGTGTGCAGGAAAGCGGCTTGTACTTCACGCCCGTGAGCGACGACATCCGGTTTGGACTCGCGGCAATCAAGAACGTCGGCGAGAACACTGCGAAAGCGATTTGCGAAGCTAGAAAAGACGGAGTTCGTTTTGAAAGTCTCTTCACTTTTTGCGAGGCTATCGAGCCGAGGTGTTTAAACAAGCGGGTGCTGGAAAGCCTGGTAAAAGCTGGAGCGTTGGATTGCCTGGGAGCTTCTCGCGGGCGACTTTTCGCGGCGATCGATCAGGCGATCGCGCGCGGCCAGAAAAGCGTGCAAGCGAAAGCGGTGGGTCAAGGTGGACTGTTTCTGTCCACGGTGAGCTCTACGCACCATGTCCGCGAATCGTGGAATGAAAATTCATTGCCGGAAACTGACGAATGGACCGAGGAACAATTACTTGCCGGGGAATACGGAACTCTCGGTTTTTATATTTCGGGGCATCCGATGGACCGATACGCCGGACGCTTGAAAGACTTGAACGCCATCGAGCTCTCGACCATGGAAACCCGCCGCAATGGTGAAGATATTGTGGTTGCTGGAATCATCGTGCAGTCAAGGCCCATGCGTTCGAGGCGTGGCGCGCGCTGGGTTATTTTGACTCTGCAAGACCGCACCGGTGTGATCGAGGCGCTTGTTTTCCCCGAGGCCTATCAAAAACTCGAAATTATTTTGAAGTCTAATACGCCATTGCTCGCTAAAGGTCGCGTCGCGGTTGAAGATGTAGGCACGCGTTTGATTGTTGCGGATGCGCGGCTGCTCGATCAGATAACCGATCGGGCTCCGACTTTGTTGCGCGTAAGAGTCGATCTCGGATCGGTCGATGCGGGAGTGCTCGATTCGCTGAGGGAATTGTTCTTAAGTAGGCCAGGGCGGTGCCGCGTGGCATTCGATTTAGTGAACTCCGACGGCACGGAAGCGACGCTGGAAGCGGCAAGTGCGGTTCAGGCTGATCGAGATCTGCTCGAACGCGTGCGGGAAATCTGCGGAGCCGACTCCGTGGCGGTGCTTCAATGAGCAAACGCCGGGAAGCGCGGGAACGTCTACGTCGCAGGCGCGAGCTGGCCAAATCACACAAACTTCAGGATAGGGTCGAAGATTCCGTGGTGTCGAAGTCGGCGGAGCCGCGCGAGAAACTCAATGCGGCTGCGGTTACAAACGCAAAGGAAACTGCTCGGGCGCGACAGTTGGAAATTGACGCCCTTGAACGCGACGTAGCGGAACTGAGCCGGCTGTCGGTGCCGTCGGGAGAGACGACGGTGGAAATCGAGCGAATTCGGCGCGAGGTCGAAGACCTCAAGCGCGACTTCTACACGCATTTGGGAGCCTGGCAGAGATTGCAGCTTGCCCGGCATCCTCTGCGCCCATACACCGATGATTACATCCGGATTCTCTTCGAAAACTTCAGCGAAATCCATGGCGACCGGAATTTCTCAGACGACCCTGCGCTGATCACCGGAATGGCCACGTTCCAAGGCAAGCCTGTGATGATCATTGGAAATCAGAAGGGCCGCGATACAAAGCAACGGCTAGCCCGAAATTTCGGCCAAGCGAAGCCCGAAGGATATAGAAAGGCTCTGCGCGCGATGAAGCTTGCGGCAAAATTTCGCCGCCCGATTTTTATTTTTGTCGATACCCAAGGCGCCTATCCAGGCGTAGATGCCGAAGAGCGCGGGCAGGCGGAGGCCATAGCATTCAATTTGCGGGAAATGTCGCGTTTGCCGGTCCCAATTGTAGTGACAATTACCGGAGAAGGTGGATCGGGTGGCGCGCTAGCAATCGCGGTTGGTGACCGCGTATTCATGCTGGAAAATTCCGTTTATTCGGTCATCTCGCCGGAGGGCTGTGCGTCCATCATGTGGCGTGACCCCAGCAAGGCCGAGCTAGCTGCAGAGGCATTGAAGATTACCGCACCCGACTTACTGGAAATGAAACTGATCGATGCGATCGTTCCCGAGCCTGATGGCGGCGCGCATACTGACCATCAGGCTGCTGCCAGGCTCCTGGAACCAGTTTTGGCACATTCGCTAGCCGAACTCTCTCAACTTCCCTCGGAGCGGCTCATCGATCAGCGTTATCAGAAGTTTCGGCAAATGGGCCAATTTTTCGCATAGGGTCTAGAGTTCTTTGGGCAAGTGTCCCGCAATTGTGTAGCGCATCGTAACTTCGCGTTAAACGAAGTACTCTAAGGCTGTAGAGGAGCGTGTCGATGAAAATCCCACAGATAGGACGCAGATCGTGAACGAGAACGGTGGGACATACCGAACCTTTGGCGTGCTCTGGTTGCTTTATGCAATTCTCAGATTTGCTGGTGCCGCATTTATTTTAGTTTATAGCACCACGTTGACGTTGATGTGGGGAGCTATTATCACGCGCGTGCCGAACCCGTTCGCGCTGATGTCGTTCTTTCATGTCTTTCTCACATTTGCTCTGGTGCTCAACATCGTCGCCGGGATCTTTGCGCTTCTTGCCGCAATAGCCTTGCTGGGAGGAGCCGGCTCGAGCCGAACTCTGGCGCTGATCGCAAGCTTCTTCGCTTTAATCAACGGCCCGCTTGGCATTGCGCTAGGCGCTTACACACTCGTAGTTTTCGTTCCTCGCGGACCTGCGACCTCGTAAGGGGATTGGCGGCTTTGCATCGAGGGCTCAGTCCAATGGAAGCATAGTAGACTTGCCATTGGAGCATTGAACACGCCCCAGTCCGTTTTCGTTGCTCTGCGCGTTACCGTGCTTTAGCTTCATTGAACGGCACGATTAAAGCGCTGGGGAGCAGTCGAGTGGCGAATACGGGAACACCTCTCACGTCGGACGTCTTTCGACCGTACGAAAAACTAGTAGAAATCACGATCTTGGGAAAGACGTTCCTAGTACCCGAGCGGAATTCACTCTTGCGCGCTTTTCAGTTCATCAGCCCGGAGACGATTCCGTACGGGCGCTTCTGTTGGAACCAGGACTGCCAATATTGCCGGGTAGATTGCCAGCTGTCTGATGACGATCAGGCTCGCCCCATTTTGAGTTGCAAATTCCTAGTATCCGAGGGTATGAACATCTCCAACTTGGCGCCGGAACTCGTTGGATGTCTCCGGACGAAACTGGGAAAGACCGCGCCGAGTTCGGAAGCACTTGCGGAACTCCCTGCAATTCCGACCGCTCCTCGTGACGAAGAAAGTCACTAGAAACCTTTGCAGTCAGTACATTCGTCTCGCACACTCGTGGGGAAACGCTTTTTATTCAACGTAAGTGAATGGGAGCACGCTGCGCATCCTGCCTTTATTCGCAATCACGTTTGCACGAAACTCAGGCGCGTGCCATTCTTCTAATTCAGATTCATCATGGAGAGGTTAAATGCAAGTTTGTGATGGCTGCGGCGCGCAAGCCGACGGTGCACACATTCGTAGGCGCATCGAACGGCTGGAACTTGCCACGCGATTCCGTCCGATTCATATTCAAGTGCTTTTGATCGACGCCGCTCCGCCGGCGCGGCGGGAGGATTATTTTTATCACGCCACAAAAAGGGGAGACCGCTCACAGAGTTCACGCGATTATTTCGATGAGATTGCAAAATGCTCCGGCCTGACGATTAGCCCGCAGATGAATGAGGAATCAACGCTTGCCGAATTCCAGCATCGCGGATTTTATCTCGCGCATGTGCGTGAATGTCCGGCGGAACGCACTGATGAATGGGAAGGGGCTCTGGGACGCCTGGGGACAGTGATGATCAGACGCGTTGAAAAGTCGTACAAGCCAAAATACATTGTGTTGCTCTCAGCCTCATTAGGAAAGTTGATTCCGCAGTTCGAGCGAAGTGAGATGCGCGACCGCCTAATATTGGATCACGGCAAACCTTTTTTATCTCCTCTCGAAAATTTTGCCACTGGCCGATCGGTTCCTGCCGTTTTTTTAAGCGATCAACTCAAAGCTGCGCTGCCTCACCCGGCTTGATTTCATCGGATCGACCAGCCCGCCGACATTTCTGCAACGCCCGGACCAGAAGACCATCTTCAACTGTCGCTGCTATAATTCGCTCGCATGTTATTGGTTTCGGCTCGCTCGCAGCGAAATTGAAGGAGATATCGTGGAAAGATCGCCTCACATGAGTTCGCAGGAATTCCGGGACGCAGGGAAACGGCTGATTGATTGGCTCGCGGATTATTATGACGAAGTCGAACGATACCCAGTTCTCGCACAGGTCGCGCCGGACCAAATCCGCACGTCACTGCCGCAGGAGCCTCCGCAATCACAGACGGAGTTCGCGCAAATTCTCAATACCGTCAATTCCAAAATCATGCCCGGGATTACACATTGGCAATCTCCGAATTTCTTCGCGTATTTTCCGGCGAATTCGTCGGGGGCCTCGGTACTGGGAGACCTACTTTCCTCCGGGTTGGGCGTGCAAGGCATGCTATGGGCCACCAGCCCGGCATGCACCGAGGTCGAGATGCTGGTTCTCGATTGGCTGGTGAAAATGCTTGGCCTACCGGAAACGTTTCTCTCAAGCGGGAAAGGTGGCGGCGTGATTCAAGACTCAGCTTCGAGTTCATCGCTCTGCGCGATTCTGGCTGCACGAGAGCGCGCCACCGGATTTCGCAGCAATGAATATGGTTGCCGCGAGGAATTGGTCGCCTACACTTCCACGCAAGCGCACTCCTCGATCGAAAAAGACATTAAGGTGTCTGGAATAGGGAGCCGCAACCTGCGTTTAATCGACGTGGATGCAAACTTCGCCATGCGTCCCGAGTCGCTCGAAAAGGTAATCGAGGAAGATAAGCTGGCAGGCAAGCTGCCCTTCATTGTGTGCGCCACCGCAGGAACGACGTCTTCGCTAGCGTTCGATCCGTTGGAAGCGATCGGACAGATCTGCAAGAAGCATAACCTCTGGCTGCATGTGGATGCGGCAATGGCTGGGACGGCCGCGCTTTGTCCGGAATTCCGCCACATTCACCGAGGTCTGGAATTGGCAGACAGCTACTGCTTTGACGCCCACAAATGGATGTTCACGAATTTCGATTGCAGCTGTTTTTACGTAGCCGACCGCGAAACTCTCATACGAAGCCTGGACGTGCTGCCGGAATACCTGCGCAATCAAGCCGCCGGGCCGGGCGCGGTATTCGAATATCGCAACTGGCACGTCCCGTTGGGCCGAAGATTCCGAGCACTGAAATTGTGGTTCGTCATACAGCACTATGGCGTTGAGGGATTGCAGTTTCTCGTGCGCCGCCACGTGGAAATCGCGCAAACATTTTTGAAATGGGTGCGGAACGATTCTCGCTTCGAGGTGATGGCGCCGGCTCCGCTAAATTTGATTTGTTTTCGGCTGAATGCGTCCGATGAAGTGAACGAGGAATTACTGCAGCGGATAAATCGCGGCGGTAGGCTTTACGTGTCGCATACGCGGCTGAATGGGAAGTACACCATTCGCTTTTGCGTGGCCCAAACGAATACAGAGCTTCCACACGTTCAGCGAGCTTGGCACGCTATTTGTGACGAAGCAGCTGCGCTCCTTAACGCCCGACGAGTCTAAAAACGAGATATTTTAGCGCCCGAACACTTATCCAGCGATTCGCGGCATTGTGCTAGAATTCTGCCATTGTTCCGGTTTTATCGAGTGGTCGCTGGGCAGGGGAAGAAAAATGAAAGTCCGCTCTAAGTTCGTTGTGGGCTCGGCCATTATCGTGTTAACGCTTGTTTCACTGGCGTACGTTGGGTTCACGCAAAGCAAGACTTACTACCACACGATCTCTGAGCTCTCCGGACTCAGCGGATCAACGCTTCATCAGCGGATGCGCGTCTCGGGGAATGTTCGAAACGGAAGTATTTCCCACGTCCCCGGGGGCGTGGATTTTGTTCTCACTGAACAGGGCAAGGATTTGGCGGTGAGTTACGTCGGGCGCGATCCGCTACCGGACACATTCAAAGACGGGGCACAGGCACTGGTTGAGGGCAAGCTGCGACCGGATAATCGCTTCGTCGCCGAACAGGTCCAAGCGAAGTGCGCGTCGAAGTACGAGGCTGCGCCTGGACAAGCAGCCGGCGCGCCGCAGCCTGCACAGACATCGAATGCTTCGGCCGAGCGTTCTTCAGCGAATCAGTTTCTGGCTCAATAGCGAGTCGATCGGCGGGGGATTTCATTGGACATCTTAGGATCGTTTGCGCTTCTGCTCGCCCTGCTGGCCGCGGTTTACGCGATAGGCGCTGGCATTGCGGGCATCGTTACTCGCAAGACTTTGGTCACGAAGAGCGCCCGCAACGCTGGCCTGGCTGTATTTGTTCTTGTCACCATCGCGGTCGGCTGCCTCGAATACTATTTCTTCACCGACAATTTCTCGATGGCCTACGTAGCCGCGCACAGCAACCGCGCGCTGCCTTTCTATTACAAGTTTGCTGCGCTCTGGGCTGGGCAAGAGGGCTCATTGCTTTTGTGGACCTGGCTGCTTTCCACCTACGCGTTTTTCGCTCTGCTCGTTAATCGCAACAAACATCCTGAATTGATGCCGTACGTAGGCGTGGTGCTTGCGGGCGTCCAAACATTTTTTCTCACTCTGAATAATTTTGTAGCTACTCCTTTTGCAGTTTTAGCCGGCGCGGATCAATCTGGAGTGATGCGGCTTTCAGCGCTGTCAGACGGACACGGCTTGAATCCGTTGTTGCAGTATCCGGAAATGGTGATACATCCGCCGATGCTCTATCTCGGTTACACGGGATTCACAGTTCCGTTTGCTTTTGCGCTGGCTGCGCTCCTCGGTAGATACCCGGGAGAAAAGTGGATTCACATAACGCGGCGTTGGACCATGATCGCGTGGTGTTTCCAAAGTGTCGGGATTCTCCTGGGTGCACACTGGGCTTACGCAGTGCTTGGTTGGGGCGGATATTGGGCCTGGGATCCCGTTGAAAACGCTTCGCTGCTGCCTTGGATTACCGGGACGGCGTTTTTGCATTCCGTGATGATGCAGGAAAAGCGCGGCATGATGAAAGTGTGGAATGTTTGGCTGGTTTTTACCACCTTCATGCTGTGCATTCTGGGAACGCTTCTCACACGGTCGGGGGTAGTCAGCTCGGTCCACGCATTTGCGCAGTCGTCGATAGGGAACTGGTTCGTCGGCTTTCTAATTCTGGTCTTTGTCGTTTGCTTTGCTTCCTACTGGAAGAATCGAGATTATTTGCGCAGCGACAATCAGCTCGACTCGCTGGTCTCGCGCGAATCGAGTTTTCTGTTTAACAATTTGGTTTTGCTGGCGGCATGTTTTGCGGTGTTGTGGGGAACACTTTTCCCCGTCCTTTCAGAATGGGTAGTTGGAAACAAAATCAGCGTGGGACCTCCTTTCTTCAATAAAGTGAATATTCCCATCGCCCTGTTTCTTCTCTTACTCACGGGCGTTGGGCCGCTTTTAGCCTGGCGCAAGACGTCATTTGACGCGCTGAAGCGAAACTTCGCGTGGCCGCTGCTTGGAGGGGTCATCGCGGGAGTTATTGCTCTCATTTTCGGATTCCGCGACATTTACTCGTTGATTTGCTTAATTCTCGGTGTCTTTGTGACGTTGACAATTTTGTCAGAATTTTTCCGTGGTGCGCGAGTGATCGCCGCGCGCGACGGCTCAAATCTGATTTCCGCAGTCGGCGAGCTGACCATGCGCAACACGCGCCGTTACGGCGGCTATGTGGTGCACTTTGGAATGGTCCTGATCTTTATTGGCATCGCCGGCGTTCCATTCAACAAAGACGTTCAGAAAGAAATGGCGATCGGGCAAACGCTGAACATCGGACCGTATTCGATCCTCTGCCAGAATTTCGACCGCGTTGCGAATGGGAATTACGACTCCGAGCGCGCTACGCTGGAAGTTTTCCGCAATGGTAAATCGGAAATGATGCTTTACCCTGAGCGCAGGTTTTTTCTGTCGAGCCAAGTGACGGAAACCATGGTCGCGGTTCAAAGCTCCCCGCTGCGCGATCTTTATATCGTGTATGCGGGGCGCAGTCCCGAAAATGGAGAGCCAGTCATCCACGCATACTTAAATCCGCTCGTGAAATGGATTTGGTTCGGCGGAATTGTTGTCGTACTCGGTACAGGCTTGGCGATGCTACCGAATCGGCGCACGGCTCTGGTGTTGCGTCCTGTGGCTGAACAGGCTTGGGGAGATCGAGTACCCGCGGCAGCTTCTCCTATAGGCGCGATTGCTCACAGAGGTGACGCTAGTGACTAAGCGTCTCGCAACGAAACTTAAATGTCCGCGAGCCAGACAGCGGCTTCTCGCGCTCGTGGCATTCCTATTCGCGATGCAAGGTTCATTTCTAACTACCGCTTCCGTGTACGCGCAGCAAACCGAGCGCGGGAAAGAGCTTGGCAGGCGAGTGAAATGTATGTGCGGCGGCTGCGAAGATTCCGCTACAGGCTGCAACCACACCGGCGGCTCGTTCTCGGGTCCGTGTGACACAGCCAAGGGCATGCAGAAAGAAATCAACGAGCGTGTAACGCGGAATGAATCCGGCGATTTAACTCTGCAAGCGTTCGTTCAGGAATACGGCCCGACGGTCCTAATTGTACCGCCCGCCAAGGGATTCAACCTTGCGGCATGGGTCATGCCCGTTGTTGCGCCCCTGATAGCATTGGTTCTTGTATGGTTTGTAGCGCGCCGCTGGCGGCATAAAGGGACGCTAGCCACCGCTGCAGGGCCGGAAGTCTCCAGCGAATTTCTATCCCGCGCACAGCGCGAAGCAGGGAAAGAATACGATGAGTAACATCGATATTGCTGTGGCCTGCGCGTTGCTCGCCGCTGCTACTGTCGTTTTCATATTCATGGTTCAGCCTGAAGATGCTGATTCCGCACCGCATCGCACGAAACTCGATCAGTTGCTAGAACGTCGCGATGCGATCTACGAAAATCTCCGCGACTTGCGTTTCGAATATCGTGCCGGGAAATTTTCGGAACCGGACTACGAAGAGACCAAGCAATTGTTGGAAGTGGAGGCCGCTCGCGTCCTTGCCGAGATGGATCAATTAACCGGAGGAACTCCCACGCCCGCAACTCGCCAGGCGGCAACATCAAAGGTCAGCCATTCATGAATCGTCTCTTTTTCAAGTCTCGCACCGCTCGCGCATCCGCCATTTTATTAGTGTTCTTTGGGATCTCTTTCATCCCGGCGCCGCTCGCCCGAGCCGGTTCGGTGAGCGGCACGGTAACGAACGGAACTACCGGTAAACCCGCAGCTGGCGCCGAGGTAATTCTGATTCAACTGCAAGGCGGAATGCAGCCAGTAGCCAACACCAGGACGGACGCAAGTGGGCACTACTCTTTCGAGAATGCAGGACTCGGTGCCGGTGCACCGATGCTCATTCGCGTGGTTTATCGCGGCGTGAATTACCACGAGCCTGTGCCGCCGGGAAAAAGTACTGCCGACGTTCAGGTTTTTGAGCCCACAGACAGGCCGACCGCGTTCGCGGTAACCAATCACGCCCTAATCGTTCAGCCCAGCGGCGCGGATCTGATGGTCGGCGAAGAGTACTCTATCGAGAACAAGACCCAACCGCCGGTCGCATTTTATCGCGCGGAAGGCTCGTTCAATTTCTCGATACCCGATGGCGCCGACTTCAATCAAGCCTCCGCATGGGGTTCCGCGGGAATGCCGGTGGTTCAGGGCACAATCGACAAAGGTAAGAACAAGATGGCCATCGCCTTTCCGTTCCGTCCCGGTGAAAGCGGTGTGCGGATTTCTTACAAGGTGCCATATCCCGGCAGCCGTATAACGCTGAAAAATATTTCCTCCTATTCGACCGACCGTTTAATTATCGCGGCACCTCCATCGGTTCAGATATCGGGAGAGGGAATTACTCCCGCTGGCCAGGATCAAGGATTTAATGTTTACACGAGATTATCGGTTGCCGCGGACGCGCCCGTCTCGATAAATGTTTCCGGCACTGCGCCGCTCCCAAGTTCGAGCTCAGGAGCTGGTGAGGGTCGATCCACTGGGCCACCCGATAACTCCGGAAATGCTTCTGTGAATTCTCGATTAGAAGCCTCCGGAGCGGAAGCTACGACCGTCGCGGCAACCACCGTTCCAGCGCGTCTGGATAGTTTGAAATGGATTCTGGTGGGAGGCTTCGCTTCGATTTTCGCGCTCGGCTTCGTGTATTTGTGGCGGAGGCCGCAGATAATTACTCCGATTAATGGCAATTCGTCAGCCGTCGCAGCTCCGCTGCCAACGAATCCGTCTGTTGCGCGTTCAGCACGACCGTCGCCTACAAATGAAACTGCGGCTCAAGTCAACCAAGAAGTCCGAGGCAGCCTTGATGAATTAAAAGACAGCCTCTTCCGGCTGGAGCTGCGCCGCCAGGCCGGCACCATTACGGAAAGCGACTACGAGCGCGACCGGCAACGATTGGAGAAAGTGCTGCGCGATCTCGTGAGAGGCTAAGCGGAACACCTTGTCCGCGACTCATCACACTTCTGCTGTTGCGGCACCATCTCTGGGGCTTTCCTTCGCTGGCGTCGAAAAACGATTTGGGTCGTTCGTTGCATTGCGCGGCATCACGTTGCAAATCGATCCCGGCGAATTTGTAGCGTTGCTGGGCCCAAACGGAGCAGGGAAGACCACCTTGTTGCGGATTGCCGCGTTGTTAGCGTCTCCCACGCGCGGCACAGTTCAATTTACCGATGGCGCGAAATCCTACGAATCATCAGGTCTTTTGAAAGTGAAATGGAAGCTCGGAATGGTGGGCCACACCACCTTGCTATACGACGATTTGTCCGCTTCGGAAAATCTCACCCTCTTCGCCCAACTCTACGGCCTCGACGATGTTTCTGTCCGTGTTTCGAATGCTATGAAATCCTGCGGTTTGGATTCGCGAGCGGGGAGTTTAGTTCGAACATTTTCGCGAGGCATGCGCCAACGGCTGGCGATTGCTCGCGCACTGTTGCACGGCCCTCGCATTCTGTTGCTTGATGAGCCCGCCGCCGGGCTTGATCGCCAGGGACTTGCATGGTTCGGCGGAACTCTGGAACGGCTCCGCAGCGACGGTTGCACGGTGCTGATGAGCACGCACGTGCGAAACGAATCGCTCGAATTAGCCACGCGCGCTGTGGTGCTGACCGCTGGCACCGTGCAGGATGACAGCGGCCCCCGAGGTGACCCGCGTCCCTTGCTCGCGTCGTTGCGAGCCGGTGCCTGAATGAGCACGTTACGCGCCACGGCAATCCTCTTGTCAAAAGAACTTCGCCTGGAGTTCCGCACGCGGGAGTTATTGAGCGCAACAATTGTTTTTGCGCTGGTCGTCGTCGTGCTTTTCAGTTTTGCTTTTGATCCCACAGCGGCCGAATCACGGCGTTACGGTCCCGGCCTTCTTTGGATTTCATTTTTATTCGCCGGATCGTTGATGCTGAATCCTTCCTTTGCCAGGGAGCGCCTGAACGACACGATCGACGCTCTGCGTATGGCGCCGATTTCCCCTTTTGCGATTTTAGCGGCAAAGATGCTCGCTAATTTCATTTTTATGTCGGTGGTGGAAGTCGTGCTCGTCCCTGTTTTTTCGGTGTTGTACAACGTGTCTCTCGCCGGTGTCGCGGGCAGATTAATTCTGGTGCTGGCATTAGGCACGATTGGTTTAACGGTCACCGGAACCGTATTCTCCGCGATTTCTTCGCATGCGCGCCTGCGAGAATTGCTTCTGCCGCTCCTGCTACTCCCGATCTTGACACCGTTGCTAATTGCGGCAGTCGAGGCCACTGCCTCTTTGCTCGTGGAAGATCCTGAGCTTGATCGCACGTGGGTCGCATTATTAGCGGGATTTGATATCGTATTCCTGACCGCGTCATGGCTTCTGTGCGATTATTTAATTGAGGAATAAGCAAACTCATTCCATGAAAGTTCGTTACTCATCCACGGTTTTCGTCGCTGGCCTGATTTTCTTTGCAGGATACGCGGCGCTCTTCATCGCTCCCGACGAGAAGACCATGCACGCCATCCAGCGCATTTTTTATTTTCACTTGCCGAGCTGGATCGCAATGTTTACAGCGCTGTCCGTTGTATTCGTCGCGAACGTCGCGTATTTGGCTACGCGCAAGCCGAAATGGGATGCCTTGGGCGTGTCGGGTACGGAAGCCGCCGTAGTCTGCTGCACGATTGGATTGGCGACCGGCCCACTGTGGGCCAAGCCGGTCTGGGGAATTTGGTGGACTTGGGATGCTCGCTTGACGACCACCTTCATCCTGTGGCTTCTTTATATTTCATACCTATTGTTGCGCGGCCTGTTGGACGATCCGGAACGGAAGGCAACATTTTCGGCCGTTTTCGGAATTTTTGCTTTTCTGGATGCGCCGCTTGTTTATGTTTCGAACCGCTTGTGGCGCACGCAGCACCCGCAGCCCGTAATCGGAGGCGGCAACGGGTCCGGACTCGATCCCGGGATGGGCAAGGTTCTCCTCCTCTGCGTGATCGCTGTAATGGGAGTGATGATTATTATTCTGCTCGACCGCTACACGCTCGAGAAGCTGCGCCAAGAGTTTGAAGAACTGCGGTTGGAATATGAAACCCTAAATCTTGAGCCGGCATCTATTGGAAAGGAGAGGCCATGAAGAATTTCGAGAATCTGTTTGCGGCTTGGATGGTCGTGTGGGCCGTCTTTTTCGTATACGAGGTTTCTATCGCGCGCCGCCTGGCCCGCTTGAAGCAGGATATCGAAAGCTTGAAACAACAGATGCGTGAACGGTAGTATGCAAGGAGCGCTTTATGGATGGGCCGAAAAAAATCGCCATCATACTGTTCCAGTTGGGCGGGCCGGACGGCCAAGCTGCGGTTGAACCATTCCTCTATAGACTATTTTGCGATCCTGACATCATTAATTTTTTCGGCGCTTTCCTCGCCCGCAAACCGCTAGCGAAACTTATATCAACCAGCCGCTCCAAAATTGTCCGCCAGCATTACGCCGAAATCGGCGGAGGCTCCCCTATCCGCCGTTTGACCGAGCAGCAAGCCGCTGCATTGCAGCTGGAAGTTCGGCCGTATATCTACGCCCGGACAATCGTGGCGATGCGTTACTGGTATCCGGATACGCAAGAGGCTATAGCCACTTTGCAAAGTGCTCCATACGACGAACTCGTGTTGCTGCCGCTTTATCCGCATTTTTCGTTCGCCACGACAGGCAGCAGCTTGAAGGAATGGAACCGCCTGTATAAGCCGCGAGTGCCAGTTCATCTCGTTGACCACTTTTACGACCATCCAGACTACGTCGCGGCTATCGTCGATCGCGTGAACAGCGTGCTGCAGCAATTGCCGAACCAGGATGAAGTCCATCTCCTTTTCAGCGCCCACGGTCTGCCCGTTTCACTCGTGGAAAAAGGCGACCCATATCCAAAACAGATACAAGAAACCGTCCAGCTTGTGATGCAGCTAGGCTCCTGGCCCAATCCGCACGTCCTGGGATTTCAAAGCAAAGTGGGGCCTCAGAAATGGCTCCAGCCTTCACTGAATGAAACCATTGATAAATTAGCCCAAGGCGGCGTCAAGCGACTTCTAGTGATTCCAATCTCGTTCTTGACCGAACATATTGAAACGCTTCACGAAATTAATATCGAAGCGCGAGAGCATGCCGAATCGCGGGGAATTGCGGAGTTTCATATGATGCCCGCGCTAAACGATTCGCCACTCTTGATCCGAGCGCTGGCGGATCTGGTACTGCGGGCTGTTGGAAAACGCGACGGCGTCTCCTCAGTCGTGTCTTAATCGCGATTCTCCGGTGATGGCCATACCGGTGACCGTTGGTGGGACAAGGCGCGAAAATTCGCGGCCTGAACGTCCGTAAGCACTTGACACGGAGATTCCCACAGCATATAAACCAGTGTTCTTACTTCGACTTGGATGTACCTTTATATATTTTAGGATTTGAATACAGTAATTAAACGGGCCGATGCCAGATATGTCTGACGGGAAGTCCGGGGACACAACCAGCGCGCCTTCGAAGGCGCCAGTGGCGAATGCATCTGCTGCGCTGGACGCCAAGTCCACCGAAAAAGCGGTGAACACCACTCGTCGCCGCGTCATTTGGGCCTGCATCTGGGGCTATCTCGGCGTCAACTTCCTGATGTTCCTGCGGTTTTTCTTTCCACGCGCGTTGTACGAGCCCAATACCGTTTTTGATATCGGTTTTCCCTCCGACTTCGCTTTGGGAATCGATCAGCGTTTCTTGATGACCAATCGCGTTTGGGTAGTGCGCGAGCCGGATCGTCTTTTCGTTATTTTTGCTAGGTGTACCCACCTTGGTTGCACGCCCGAATGGAAGCCGGCGGAGAACAAATTTAAGTGCCCGTGTCATGGAAGCGGTTACGACAGTGAGGGTGTGAACTTTGAAGGCCCCGCACCACGTCCCATGGATCGTTCTTTCGTGCAGCTCGATCCCACAGGAAAAATTACGGTTGATACCAGCCGGTTGTTTGTGGACGATCCGCGCGCGGGCGTGAATCACTTTAACGATCCAAATGCTTTCTTGAACGTGTAGCTTGGTTTTTAGAGTTGGCGCGGATTTTCATAGCCGAGATTTGAGTTAGACAAGGGGTCAGGCGGATGCCCGAAGAAAACGGCGACGGTAAGAAGTCCGGCGTCCTGGAAAAGGCCAAAGACTCTGCGGCGGCGCTGCGCGAAACGCTGACCGAAAAAGCGAAGCAGCAAGCCACTGAGCTGAAAGAGCCGGAGAAGACTCAGCTTTACCGTTCGATTTTCCGGGTCAAGCACGACGACGAACCGCGCAACCGCGCTCTCAGCGTCCTTTCCAACGTCTTCTTTCACCTGCATCCGGCGAAAGTTAATCGCGACGCGACGAAGTACAATTTTACTTGGGGTATGGGTGGAATTACTTTCTACCTGTTTATCGTCCTCACTTTTACCGGCGTGCTCTTGATGTTTTATTACCACCCGACGAAAGTGCAGGCCTTCCGAGACATTTTGTATCTGGAAAATGACGTTCCGTTTGGCAAACTGCTGCGCAACATGCACCGCTGGGCCGCTCACTTGATGATCATTGCGGTGTGGCTGCATATGTTCCGTGTGTTCATGACCGGATCATATAAACGCCCGCGCGAATTTAATTGGTGCGTCGGTGTGCTGCTGATGGTGCTCACGATGCTGCTCAGTTTCACCGGATACTTGCTGCCGGACGATCAGCTCGGTTTCTGGGCTGTCACCGTAGGAACGAACATGGCGCGCGCCACGCCGTTGTTGGGAAATGAAGGGCCCTTCGGCGCGCAAATGGGTATGACGCCGTACAACGACGTGCGCTTCGCCTTGCTCGGCGGATCTATCGTGGACGCCAACGCACTGCTGCGCGCCTACATTTGGCATTGCATCGCCATACCGTTAATCGTAGCGATATTTTTGGGTGTCCATTTCTGGCGCGTGCGGAAAGATGGAGGAATATCAGGTCCCGCGCCGGTGATGCTCGAATCGGAAATCAAGGAAGAGCGAAGTCCGCGGCCAGTAATTTTGAGGCCCAGCGGCATGGGTTAGCTAGGAGTTTGCTTTCAGCGGGTCAGTTTCTAGAGGACAGAACGATCGATGCCTTTTGACTTGCGCCAAATTTGGGAAATCGCCTCGGCACCCGACAACGTGCCTATCGTGGCGTTGTTGTTCTTGGCGCCCTTTTATATGTGGTACGCGCTGCGACAGGCAGTCGCCAACGACAAATTAATCGCAATTTTGGAATCTGACGCGCAGGCCGCCAAAACAAAATACCGCAAGACACAAGAGTGGGACCCGAAGTGGGAAAAGGAAGTTCACACTTGGCCGTACTTGATGCGCATGGAATTTCTGGTGGCCATCCTTGTCACCGTACTGCTGATGGCCTGGTCGTTGACTCTGAACGCTCCGCTGGAAGAGCCGGCCAATCCCAACGTGACGATGAACCCCGCCAAAGCACCCTGGTATTTCCTGGGGCTTCAGGAGATGTTGGTTTACTTCGATCCCTGGATAGCGGGCGTGGTGATGCCAACGTTAATTATCGTCGGGCTGATGGTAATTCCATACATCGACGCAAATCCACTCGGCAACGGCTACTACACCTACAAGCAGCGGAAATTTTCCATTTGGACGTTTCTCTTCGGATTTATCGGCCTGTGGGTGCTAATGATCGTGATCGGTACGTTCATTCGCGGTCCCGGTTGGATGTGGTTTTGGCCGGGTCAAACCTGGGACGCTGAACGCGTGGATTACGCCGTCAACCGGAACCTCGATCAGGTGGTCGGCATCGACGGGTCCTGGCTTGGTCCAATGTTCCATACTTCCAACGATCAAGCAGCGATCTGGGCGCGCGCGATTTTTGGGGTCTTTCCGCTCGTCTTGTTTTTCATTCTAGCTTCCGTGTTGGTTCACTGGGTTTGCACGCGAACGGAGTTCAGCCGGAAGATTTACAAGCGCATGAGCCTGCTACAGCTTGTGACCATGTACACTTTTTTGATTTTCATGATGTCACTGCCAATCAAGATTCTGTTGCGGCTGGTTTTCACGATTAAGTACATCTGGGTGACGCCGTGGTTCAGCATTTAGTGGCGACTGAAGCGGCCATGAGAGACGCAGAAATATTAACGGAGGAATAAGGGTGCCTGATCGTTCGCCTGAAGTGCTGCCGGATGATCCGATCAAGAATAGCTCGTTTACGTTTCCGCTTTTGATCGCATCGCTGCTCCTTATCCTCACCGTTGCCTGGTCTTTTTACGTTGAATTCTATGGACTGCAACCCTGGCGCAGGTACCAGACGCGTTTTGCGAAGGCCTACTCCGAATACCTCGGAAAAGACATCAAGCAAAAGAAGAAAGAGGAAGAGGACGTTTATTCGTCTCCGGAATACAAACAACTCGCTGCAAAGCTCGCCGGCGCCCAGCAAACCGCGAAATCTCAAGACGACGAAATTGCGAAGCAAATTGAGCTCCTCGACCAGCAACGCGCGGCCATGGCCGACGCGTTTAAGGACGAACGCGGAAAAATCGGCCATCTGGTCTATCAATACGAAATTATTCCCGACAGCGACAAGAGTGAGAAAGCCAGCCGCCTGAAGGAATTGAACGAAGGACGAAGCTCCACATGGAAAGTGGACTGGCCAACGGAAAACGGCAAGATCGAAAAGAATAAAGTATTCACGGCTGACCAGTTGAACGACACGTTCACCAGCATCATGGCGCAGCGTGCCGCACTGGTCGCAAAACGTGGAGAAATCGACAAGCCCGCGAAAGATGCGCAGGCCGAGGTAACAAAATACGTTTCAGATCACTTGCCAGGGCTAAGCTCCACTTCGCTGGACGGTTTGCGGCGTTCAATGGAAGATTTCGATGAGCGCATTATTCAGGTCAATGTGAATCCCTCCGGCGCCTCCATCAACAATTTGGGTGGCGCAGGATTGGTCGATCGATGCGAATCATGCCATATTGGCACTGATCCCAAGTACGTGCCGTCTCAGGTCACTTTGACGAAAGCGGACTTGGGAATGGCTAAGAGCGCCGACGCTCCATTTTCCAGCCATCCCGATCAAGAACTTCTTGCGCTGCATCCGCTCGAAAAGTTCGGGTGTTCGCCCTGTCATGGAGGAAATGGTCGCGCAATCGATTCCGTAAAGCGCGGGCACGGCCGTTATGAGCATTGGCTTTGGCCGCTCTACTATCCCGAAAATTACAATGCGGGCTGCCAACAGTGCCACTCCGCCGATATGGTCACCGATCACGCCCCTGTACTCAATCAGGGAAAGCAGCTTTACCGCCAGCGCGGCTGCATCGGTTGCCATCGCTTTCAGGGGTTCGACAATCAGGACGAGCAGCTCGTCAACGCGCGCCAGACGATATTGCAGCTCGCGAAAACCAAGTCCGATGACTTGCTGAACATTCCGCGTCTGCAGAAACAAGCTGACGCTGCGCCGGATAACGCCACCGCCGATAGGCTCAACAGTCAGGCAACGAATCTCACAGTTGAAATCAGCAGGATGGACGCGCGAACTGAGTCGCTGGAACAGCAGAGCCACAATCTCTTACGGGAAATCAAAAAAGTTGGTCCGGATCTGAAAGAAGCGCGCCAGAAACTGCGCAAAGAATGGATTCCGTATTGGATCGGCCACACCACGGAATTCCGTCCAACTACGAAGATGCCGCAGTTTCGTCTCTCGCAAGATGAAATTCAAGCTCTCGCAGCTTTTGTCTGGCAAGCCGGACTCACTGGTCCTCTGCTGGATCGTCAAGCGCCGGGGAATGCGGCTCACGGCAAAGAATTGTTCGAAGAGCGCGGTTGCCTCGCGTGCCATTCCATGGGCGAGGGCTCATCCGTTGTCGGCGGCACTTTTGCCGCGAATCTAAGCCGCGTCGGCGAAAAGGACAATTACGATTACATTGTCCGGTGGGTTCACGACCCACGCCAGCGTACGCGTCCCTATTGTCCCTACGAAAAGCGCGACCTAGGCCCTGAAGATTACGCCAAAAAGAATCTGCCTTTCGTTTTCGACTTGGATCACTCGCGCTGCCCGAATGATGGACACGAGCTCGTCGTTCAGCAGCCCACCGTGATGCCTAGCCTGCGTCTCTCGACAGAAGACGCTCGCGACATCGCCACTTACTTGATGGCGCAGAAGCATGCAGACGCGACGTACGCTTCTGCGGATTACATGGACGACCCGCAACTCGCCGCAAAAGGGAAGGACCTGGCGCGGCATTACGGTTGCGCGGGTTGCCACGAGCTTAGCGGTCTTGAAGATGAGGGGCGCATCGGCACCGAGCTGACCAACGAAGGTAGCAAGCCAATTGAACGCCTGGATTTCGCGCTCTGGACCGAAGACGCCAAACGCGGCGTCCTGCCCGACGGCAAAAAATCGCCGCGCGGTGTCTGGTACGACGCCAAAGGTTTCTTCGAGCAAAAACTTCAGAACCCGGGAATTTACGATCAGGGTAAATATCACGCGAACCCCATGGACGCGTTGCGCATGCCCAAACCGAATCTTTACGGTGATGGCGACGTGGAAGCCCTGGTCAGCATGCTTTTGGGGAGCACGGATGCAACGCTCCCGCCTGAATACATGTACAAGCCGGCCGACCGTAGGCGTTACATCCAAGAGGGCTGGTGGGTAGTCACCAAATACAACTGCATCGGATGCCACCAGATCGCCGTGGGCCAGAAATCGGTGATGCAAACTCTTCCGTTTTATCAGGGTGAGAACAAGGCCAATTTGCCTCCGGTCCTTACTACCGAAGGCGCGCGCGTGAATCCGGAATGGCTGCGCCAGTTCCTCGCCAATCCGTCGCTTTCCACCACTGACACGAATCGCAACGGAGTGCGCCAGTATTTGCAAGTGCGCATGCCGACTTTCTATCTCTCCAATGACGAAATTCGCAAGCTGGTTCTTTTCTTCCAGGCTATGTCCTCGCAGCCCGACCCGTTCATACCGCCCAAGGTACAGCCTTTGAACGACAACGAACGCGCCATGGCTCGCGCGCTATTCACCAGTCCGGCCGCCCCCTGCTTGAAGTGCCATATGACCGGCAACGAAGCGCACGACAAAAATGCCATCGCGCCAAATTTCCTGTTGGCCCATGACCGTTTGCAACCGGCTTGGACTGAGCGCTGGATCATCGACCCGGCGAAAATCATCCCCGGCACAGCCATGCCTTCGGGACTGTTCCGCATGGAAGGCGACCATTGGGTGTTCTCAGGTCCTGTTCCGGCCTCTGTGCAGCATTACACCGGCGATCAAGCAGACTTGCTGGTTCGTTACATGTTTACGCTCACGCCCCAGGAACAAGCTGCATTGGTCGGCAAATCGCCGGCCCCTGCAAGTGGCGGCACGAAATCGTCAGCCATAACAGGTGGCAAACGTCCGGCTGGCGGCAAGTAACGCGCGTCCCGCCGTCCTGGTTCCAAAAGAATTTGCGCCTTATGCGGGCGCGGAATTGTTAGAATTACCCGGTTCTACTAAGGAGGAATTGTTCCAAATGAAGACCAAGTTTTTTAATCTAGCACTCGCAGCCGTTGTGATCTTTGCCTTCGCGGGCTGCGGCAGCAAACCGGAGACGAACGAGAAACCCGTGGCGGAGTCGAGCGCCAAAAAAGTCGTGGATGCCTCCACCGTCGGTTCCATTTCCGGTACCGTAACTCTGGATGGCAAGCCCGTACCGGCCAAGCCGATTAACATGAGTGCCGAGCCGTATTGCCAGAAAGAGCATCCGAAACCTGTTGTCCCGCCGGAAGTTGTAGTCGATGACAAGGGCGATCTCTCTAACGTCGTAATTTATGTGAAGGACGGCCTCGGCGACTATACGTTCGACACTCCGAAAGAGCCTGTCGTGCTGAACCAAAAGGGCTGCATGTACGATCCTCACATCATCGCCTTGATGACTGGGCAGACGTTTGAGGTCAAGAACGATGACCAGACCACTCACAACATTCATCCCATGCCAAAAGACAATCGCGAGTGGAACAAGTCTCAGCCGCCTGGCGCTACGCCGATCGACGACACCTTTGGCCGCGCCGAAACCGCTATACCGGTGAAGTGCAATGTACATCCATGGATGAAGAGCTACATCTTCGTGTTCAAGAATCCCTACTACGCGATCTCTAAGGACGGAAAATTCGAACTGAAGGATCTGCCGCCGGGGACTTACACGATTGAAGCTTGGCACGAAAAGTACGGTGTCTCTGACCAAACGGTGACCATCGGCGCGAAGGAATCAAAGCCGGTTAATTTCACCTTTAAGGTCGCCGGCGCATCCGCAGACTAATTGCGCGCGGGTTAATTCGCCGGGTTAGCTAACATGTGGCAACGGGAGTGGTTTTCGACTCGCTTCCGTTGCCATGTTCGTTATCCGAAGAATTCTGAATCAGCAGATGAACCGTTTGGTTCAAGGTAAGGGAATTGCCGTCAATCATGCCGGAACCTGAGAAACTCCAAGGCGCCCACCGCTTCGCCGTTGTAACGGCATCTGTCACCGTACTGCTGCTGATGGCCGGCGCGTTGGTGACAAGCAATGACGCCGCAGATTCCGTGCCCGATTGGCCGCTGGCCTACGGGCGCATTATTCCACCGCTTGTCGGTGGAATCCGCTATGAATTTGCGCATCGCGTGTTTGCTGCTACCGTCACAATTCTCACCGTAATTCTTGCAGTCTGGCTTGCGCGGCAAGGCGATCGCCTTGCTCGCAAGCTCGGTTGGACGGCCCTATTGTTGGTCATCGCGCAGGCTCTCCTGGGCGCTTTGCGCGTCCTCGAAGGCCACCCAGCAATCACCGCCACTATGCACGCCACGCTCGCGCAAATCTTTTTCGTTACGATTGTTAGCCTCGCCTTAATCACCAGCGCGTGGTGGCAAAATGCTGTTGAATCTCTCGACGATCGCGGTTCGCCGCGCCTGCGCCCATTGGCAGCCATCACTACCGCCGCGATTTTCGTGCAACTGATTCTCGGTGCCGGCTTTCGTCACGGTGCTTTCGGGATTTTGCCGCACCTGATCGGATTCGTCGTGGTCACATTCCTGATCTTTTGGACTTGCCGCGCGGTCCGCAAGCGTTTCGGCCAGGTCCGCGACCTTCGCCGCTGGGGCATTCTTCTGCAGGCATTCCTTGGTACGCAGATTCTGCTGGGCATCGCGGCCTATTGGGCGGTAGTGCAGGCTATGCACGCGGTGCAGCCCTCCATGTCCTACGTCATAATCAGTGTCTCGCACGTTCTGGTCGGAGCGCTTACGCTTGCTTCCAGTGTGGTTCTAACGCTATCTTGCTATCGGCTAATTCGTCCTAACGCACCCGTCGCACTGAGATCGGCTATGGAAACTACGCGCGCCGCCGGCTCGCGGCCGGAAAGTTCGAGAGCCTGACCGCATGGACAAGGTCCAATGAGCAACACACGCACCGCCACCATCACCGCTTTTGAGAAGCCGTGGGCTTACGTCGTCCTCACAAAGCCGGACGTGACGTTCCTGGTGGTGATAACCACGGTCGCTGGTTTCTACCTGGGTTCGACCGGCCCAATGGACTGGGCCAAACTGGCGCACACTCTTTTTGGCACCTTGCTGGTCGCCGGAGGCACCGCCGCGTTGAATCAGTACGTGGAACGCGACATGGACGCCGTAATGCGCAGAACTGCCGCCCGCCCTCTTCCCACCGGGACCTTGAAGCCTTCAGAAGTTTTGATTTTCGGGGTTTTGACGATCGTTCTCGGCACCGCATGGCTGGCGCTCGCAGTAAACCTTCTCGCGGCTCTCGTCGCTCTGATTACGAGCTTGTCTTACTTAGGCTTGTATACGCCGCTGAAGACCCGCACGACGCTCGCCACAGCCGTAGGCGCGATTCCCGGCGCGCTGCCTCCGCTCATCGGCTGGGCCGCCGCGCGCGGCTCGCTTTCACAAGGCGGCTGGATCCTTTTCGCGATTCTGTTCGTGTGGCAATTTCCGCACTTCATGGCCATCGCCTGGATGTATCGCGAAGATTACGCGCGTGCAGGAATCCAAATGCTGCCGGTGGTGGACCCTAAGGGTGATGCTACTTTCCGTCTGATCGTCAGCATGTCCGCGGTACTCGTGCCGGTAAGCCTGCTACCTTCCGTGGTAGGGATGGTTGGAATTCCTTATTTCTTTGGGGCTCTCGTGCTGGGCATGATCTTGCTGCAGGTTTCGTTGTGGGCTGACCGTGCGCGAACAAATGTCCGTGCAAAGTGGTTGATGCACGCGACCGTGATACACATTCCGCTTCTTCTTGGTTTGATGATTTTCGAGAAATTGACCCGATGACTTCATCGACAATGCGAGTCGAACCTACAAACCCGAAATCGAATTGGATCGAGCTTAGTCTCATTTGTGGCCTGTTCGTCGTCCTCTCACTTGTTGGCATCATTTGGGACTTTACGAGCGGTTTGCTCACCAGCGGGATAGACGGCATCATGATGCTGTTCATCTGCTTGATGATGGGCGGAATATTCAGTCTCATGATCCTGATGATGGTGCATCAGGCCGGATTGATTCCGTTCTTGCGACCGCCCGCCAAAGGTTCCGAGCCATCGGCGCAGAAAGTGCCCGCGCCGAGCCCTGTGGCAACGCCAGCCGCACCAAAGGCCGTTGCTGCGGCTCCTGCCACTTCTCCAGCGGCTGCTCCGCCTCTGCAACCTTCGCACCCGCTCGCAACGCTTCTGCCGCCGCCACCACCCGTGCCGCCTGCTGCCCCGAAGCCGGCCGCAAAACCCGCGCCTGTTTCCGCGCCCAAGCCTGAGGAAAGCTAGGCGCCGTTACGACGCAAATCTGCGTATCGATGACAATTATTCCACTCTCGTCTCTTCCCGCCGTTAACGCGACTCTTAATGGGATCTGTACCGTGTTTCTGATTTGCGGGCTGGCCTTCATTCGCAATGGGAAAATTCGTTGGCACCGCGCTTGTATGGTGAGCGCTTTTCTCTGCTCCATCATATTTCTAGGCTTCTACCTTTATTTTCACTTTCACGCAGGAATCATTCGCTTCGGAGGCCAGGGCTGGATTCGTCCCGTGTATTTTGTTTTGCTCACTTCGCACACTATTTTGGCGATCACCACGCTGCCGCTCGCGATCATCACGCTGGCCTACGCGTTAAGCGAAAGATTCAGCAGCCATCGAAAGATCGCGCATTGGACTTACCCGATTTGGCTGTATGTTTCAGTCACCGGCGTGATTATTTATTGGCTGTTGTACATCGCATACACCCCCATCGGCGCGCCTGCCGCGTCCGCGAACGCATCACCGCTCCTGTGCGTCCTGCTGTAAACTGGTTGCTGAATGGCAGAAGCTACAAAAACGCAGACTTCCTTCGGAGGCCGCTGGGCTTTTGGCGTCGTCGCGCTTGCGCTGCTTTTTGTGCTGATGCCGTTTTTGTTTTGGAACGCCACCTGGTTCGGACGTCCGCTAAACGATACCCAGATTTCAACGGCGCTAACTGACCGCTCGCATCCGCGCAATATTCAACACGCATTGACTCAACTCGAATTGCGCATCGAAGCGGGCGATCCGTCCGTTCGCAAGTGGTATCCCCAAATCGTCCAGCTCGCGGGCTATCCAGTCGATGAAATTCGTGTCACCGACGCATGGGTGATGGGCCAGGACAATTCTTCCGACGATTTTCATCAGTCTCTGCTGAAACTTCTTGGCGACACCAACCCGATGGTTCAGCGTAACGCCGCCCTTTCGCTTGTGCGGTTCAAGGACGACTCTGGCCACGCGCAAATTGTCGCGATGCTAAAACCGTCTGAGGTCAACTCTCCGTTCGAGGGAAAACTTTTCACGCGACTGAAACCCGGGGACGTGGTCAACACCGGAACGATGGTGGCGCACATCGAGTCATCCGCGGGGAAAAGGGAAGTGCGCTCCAACATTCCAGGAACGCTGGATCGTTGGCTTGCGGCCAACGAATCAAATGTCACCAGCGGCCAGTCGATTCTTTCCTTGTTACCGAGCGAGAGTATGGTTTGGGAAGCCCTGCGCGCTCTTTATTTGATTGGCACTCCCGACGATTTGCCCGTCGTGGCGCATTTCGCGCGTGGAGCGGATGGGATGTCGCCTCAAATTGCCCAGCAGGCTCAAGCCACCATGAAGGCCATTAACACGCGGAATCAAGGAACTTGATTTACGGATAGGTTGCTGCTATTTGTACTTCACCACTGCGTGACCATCCTGAATTTGAACGTCGCTGATGTCCGCCGGCAGTTTTAACTTCTCACGGTTTTCAGGAGACGCCATCATCTTGTCCACCGCTGCCTGAAGAGTCGATTGCGGCAGAGGGAGCGAGCCGAGTTTTCCCGCCACCGGCACGAATTTCATGTATCCACTGTCCGCGCTCAAATGGCCGTCGAGCTCCAGCGACAAATCTTTTCCGTGATAATCGAAAATTACGTACGCCTTCACCAAGTCTCCTTCCATATCCACCGTCACGTCCTTCACCGTCGATTGCACTTGCTCCAGCGTGGCTTGGTCACCGCCCGGAAAAGCTGAAGCGGGATCGTCGGGAGGTACGGCGCTGCCTACTGTTGGAACGTTGTCCATGCTAGCGGCCTGTGGCGGCGCGGGAATCTCCGTCGGCTTGCCTTCGAGCTGGAGATTCTGCGCTAAATAAGAATTCAGTTCGCTGCGATCCAACTGCACTTGACTGGGCTGTCCAGCAGCCTTTGCCCGGTCTGCGGCGTCAAACTTTTTCTCTGCGCTCGCCGCTGCATTCGCATCGTAGGGAATACTCGGAGGCCGTGAGGTGTGCAACACCAGAGCTAGCGTTATCGCAAGCGCCGCGACGCTCGACCACTTCAATATTTCGTAGAGTTTTCTAAAAAGTGCCGGTTCCGGCATGGAATCCTCCGCCCAAACAAGCTTAGCAGGCATGCCCAAACCGTCGGGGCGCATGGAAATTTACGTGCCTCACAGGAACTGTACTGAAGAACAGGTCTCAAATTGCGCGCAGGGAATAGGCTAATTGTCGTTGGTGTTGTATGTGCTTAAAGGCATTCTTGAAGAGCTGTAGTTAAAGAGAGCGCTATTTTCTTAACGACGGTTGCGCATGCAATACGTGTAATACAAAATTCCCGCCACGGACTTGGCGTCGCGAATTTTCCCCGCGCTTATCCAGATCTCAATCTCGCGCAGACTGAAAAACCGTATCACGATCTTTTCATCCGCCTCGGGTCGCGCTGTCCCAGGTTTTAAACCCTCAGCCAGGAAAATCACCATGTTCTCGCTCACAAAGCCCGGGGTAGGGAATAGGTCCAGCAGCTTGCGCATCCTTCGAGCCGTATATCCAGTCTCCTCAAGCAACTCGCGGTGCGCTCCTTTTTCAAAACTTTCACCGGAATCCTTGCTCCCCGCCACCAACTCCCAAAGATACTGGCGAACGGAATGTCGATATTGTCGGATCATCAAGATGCGGCCATCCGGAAAAACCGGAAGCACGACCACCGACCCCGGATGCGTAACGATCTCGCGCCTCACTTCGACTCCACCAGGTTCGAGCACAGTCTCGCGCCGAACGCCGAAGACGCGCCCTTTGAACACAACTTTGCTGCTCACAATCTTAGCCAGCACTTTTTTCTTGGCCACGCAATCTCCTATCACGAAAATATGGCAGCGCTATTCTACAGCGCTATCGCGCCTCGCGCGATCATCGCGGCTCGTAGAACGCGCCACGTTATTTCGCGCGCTTGCGTTTTCTTGCCGCAATTGTCACGGTTGCATATACTAACCAGCGAATCCATGCCCATCAATACGGTCATTGTTGACGACGAGCGCCCCGCGCGCGACGAACTCGCCTACCTACTAAAAGGCTTTCCGGAAATTAACCTTATTGCGCAGGGGAAAAACGGCCTGGAAGCCGTGGCACTAATCAAGGAACACGATCCCGACTTGGTTTTTCTGGATGTACAGATGCCCGGCCTGGATGGTTTTGGCGTAATTAAGCGGCTCGTCGAGCGCAAACTTCGCATTCCCCAAATTGTCTTTGCCACGGCCTACGACAATTACGCTATCCAAGCCTTCGAAGTAAGTGCCGTCGACTACGTTCTAAAGCCATTCGACAAAGCCCGCATCGCGAGAGCCGTCCAGCGCGCCAAAAAAATGGTGGAAGCCCACACATCGCCTGTCGAGCGGCTGGAGAATCTCGTCGGACAGCTTTCGGCTTCGCCGCCAAAGTCCCCGCAGCTCGCAAAACTTCTTGTGAAATCACAAGCGCGTATGTTCCTGGTGGACGCGCAAGACATGATCTACGCCGCTATCCAGGACGGAACTATTACCATTTTCGCGCGCGACTTCGAAGGGGTTTCAAACTATCGCACCATCGAAGAGCTCAGCGCCTCGCTCGACTCCGACCGTTTCTGGCGTCCCCACCGCTCCTACTTGGTGAACATCAACCACATCAAAGAAGTGGTTCCTTGGTTCAAATCAAGTTTCATGCTGAAAATGAACGATAAGCGCGCCAGCGAAATCCCCGTATCGCGAGCACAGACAAAACGCCTCCGCGAATTGTTGAAACTATAGGAGCTTCAATATATGAAAAGGTTTCGAATGTTTTGCCAAACCGCTCGCCAACCGCGGCACTTCGTGTTCAGTTTGGCTGTATGTTTCGCGTGTATCATTCCGGCTCTCTCGTTCGCGCAAACGCACAGCGCCCCAACATCGGCCTCACCGACCGCCAGCGGATCGATTACCGGAAAAGTTTCCGAAAAGCATGGCGGCCCGGTGGCCGGAGCGCGAATTAACGTGTTGAATATCCAGACCGGCGTTTCTTCAAGTGTGGCAACCGATGTGAACGGTCAATTTACCGTTGAAAATCTATCGCCCGGAACTTACAAAGTAAGCATCTCAGCCAGCGGTTGCATCCCGCAAGAGGACAAGGTGACAGTCAAGCCCGGCCATAAGTCGAAAGTGTCCACCACCTTGAAGCCATCAATTCAAGCGGCACCAGCCGCAG
>Ga0209624_10000127_pt1 | contig 69341 bp, 48 predicted proteins | sample JacPinW_OM2H0_O1_FD_188565 | JGI IMG/M metagenome (GOLD analysis project Ga0209624, IMG submission 188565) | Forest soil microbial communities from Algoma, Ontario, Canada - Jack Pine, Ontario site 1_JW_OM2H0_O1 (SPAdes) (version 2) | ecosystem: Environmental > Terrestrial > Soil > Boreal... | reverse complement strand
CATCAACGCCGCCGCTCTTGGTAGCGCTTACAACCCTTGCCCGCCCCAAGATGTCCTCCCCGGAGGCTCTTGCAGCGTCAATCCCCAGCAGCTCACCCGCCCCTACAATACGCAGTTTCCAGCATTTGGCGTGATCGACGAAGCGCGAAGCAATCTTGGCTCCATCTATAACTCGCTTCAATCAAGCCTGCGCCTCCAGGGATGGCACGGTCTAACCGCGCAATTGGCCTACACCTGGTCGCATTCGCTCGATTATGAAACCGGCGCGCTGCCTTATGTCCCTCAAGATCCCACGAATGAAAAGGCAGAGTATGGAAACTCCGACTTCGACGTTCGAAACACCTTCACCGGATACTTCGACTACCTAATCCCAAGCTTCCGCGGGCCAGACCGGCTCACTCACGGCTGGGAGTTGAACTCCGGATTCTCCTTCCACGGCGGCACGCCCTACACCGTCACTGCCAGCTCGAATGTCAGCGGCAACGGGGAGTTTGCGGACCGGGCGGTACAGGTGATTGCTAATCCAACATTCGGCGTCTCCCACGCCATCGTCGACGGCTCGGTCCAATGGTTCAATCCCGCCGCCTTCGTCGATCCCGCGCCCGGAACCTACTCCCCAACACGCCGCGGACAGAACTACAATCCCGGCTATAGTGCATTGGACCTCTCTGTCATCAAGACGACAAAGATCACCGAAAGAGTCAGCGCTCAGTTCAGGGCGAATATCTACAACCTCTTCAACCACACCAATCTGGCCCCCGTAGGTTTTCCAGCGACTGGTGAGGTCGGGGCAATCGGCTCCACGCTTGGGCCTTATCTAGGCAACCCCACCATCGGACCCGGCGAGCCACTCAACGCCGAATTCGCATTGAAGATACTCTTCTAACCTAATTGCCAGCTATTCGGCATAATGCCCCATTCTCAGCAAATCTATTGAGGATGGGGCATTTTTATCTACTACAACATTTTTCAATCTACAACGGACACTTCCACTCCCGAATGTCCTTGCCCTCGATCCCATTCTCATGGGTATAGTTCACGCTCTCGGTAATCTGTGCCCTTCCCTTCTTCGTATGAGTCGCCGTTATTGGATACTGTCTTTTGACTTCGGCTATCTATCCGCATACGCTAAAGCAGCGGTCGACTTCCTGTTTCCTTCCAATGAAAAAAAGTTTAACGCACTCAAAAGAACTGGATGGTTTGCGTGGTTGCGCATCGCTGTCTGTGTTGGTTCTTCATCTGGTGATCACTGTGACTATCCCACTGCGGGCCCTGGGCCTGTCCAACGGATGGAGGCTTGCAGATCAACTTGCGGGTTTGGGTTCTTTAGGAGTAGATGTCTTCTTTGTACTCTCCGGCTTCTTAATCACATCTCTTCTCTTGGCGGATCGCGGCGAGCCCGCGTACTATGGCAATTTTTACTGGAAACGCATCTTGCGGATTCAGCCTGTTTACCTGTTGCACTTGATTGCCGTGTGGTTCCTTCTGCCAGGCAGTCACGGCTATGTTGTGCTGGCGCTTGTCTTTATTGTCAATTTTGACGACTATTTTCGAGTCGTTGACGTTGGACCGGCATGGACGCTGGCAATCGAAGAGCAATTCTACTTAGTCTGGCCTCAAGTCATCGGACGCTTGTCGATCCGTAATATCTATCGCGTAAGTATCGGCGTTTTGCTTTTCTCTTCCTGCCTTAGGAGCGGCATGCTCCTCCTTTTGAAGCATGCCGCGTTGCGCAGCACGTGGTATCGACTCGATGGCCTGGCGATGGGGGCTTTGCTAGCTTGTCAATGGATGGGAGAAGGGGAGGGAAAGACAGATGCCATTCGAGTTTTTTTGAGGGTATTCAACAGCAGACTGCTGCTCGTCGCTGCCGTTGCCTATGAGGTCTCGTTCATCCTGGGATTCAGTAAATCCATTGCGCTGATTATTCTTCCTACCAATTACCTCGTCTATCGCTCCATTGGCTACATCATGCATCATCCACGATCAAAGCTGTTTGGATGGTTAGCCTCGAAACCGCTCGTCTTCTGCGGTGCCATCAGCTACAGCATGTATATGTTCCATACCATTCTCATTTATTTGTACGACACGAGAATCACTCCACCGAGTCTTGATCCAGGTAAGTTCTTCCTCCGCTCCGGCGTCGTTTGCACAGCAACTTTGATTACTTGTATTGTGGTGCGATACGCGATCGAATTACCTGCGCAACACCTCCGCAAATACGTTCTGCGGTAGTAATCCGGGTGCATCATCTGTATCGACCAAGCTCAGAAGAAACCTAGGCTCATGGGAACTTCCACCGGCATCGTCGCGTAGGAGGTATCACAGAGGCTAGCTCGATGCTGTCGCTGGAGCATGCGCGATCGCAGACAAGCATGCTCGGAGGCTTGGCACATGGCAATGTTCAGCGATCAGCTCGTGCAAGTTCTGCGGCGACTCGGCCGTGCACCCCTATTTACGACAATCACCCTGCTCACCCTTGCTATCGGCGTTGGAGCGAACACAGTCATCTTCAGCGTCGTGGAGGGCGTGCTACTGAAGCCTTTGCCTTATCCTCACCCGGAGCAGCTCATCGGCGTGTGGCATACCGCGCCGGGAATAGGCCTCGCGGAGCTGAACATGTCGCCGTCGATTTATTTTATCGACCGCGAGCAGAGCACCACGCTCCAGGACATAGGCGTCTACGACAGCGACTCCCTCAAAGTGACCGGAGCCGGTCGGCCCGAGCACGTCCGAGGTCTCGACGTCACCGACGGCACCCTGCCCATCCTGGAAGTCACGCCAGTTCTCGGACGTCTATTCACGAGCAAGGACGATTCACCCGGTGCGCCCGAGACTGCCCTGCTCTCCTACGGATACTGGCAAAGCAAGTTCGGCGGCGCATCCTCCGTCATCGGTCGCTCGATCACCGTGGACGGAAGACCCCGAGAGATCATCGGCGTCCTTCCCCGAGGATTTCACTTTCTCGATCAACAGGATGCCGCGCTCATCCTCCCCTTTCAATGGGATCGCAACAAAACGAAGCTCGGCAACTTCAGTCAGCGCGCTATCGCCCGGTTGAAGCCCGGAGTGACCATGGCACAGGCCAGTACGGACATGGCGCGTCTGCTTCCCATCGTTCTCCGCAGCTTCCCCGCCCCCGAAGGATTCAGCACCAGCCTCTTTGAAAAGGCGCGGATCACGCCCGATCTCCGGCCCCTGAAGCAGGACGTCGTCGGAGACGTTGGCAAGGTGCTGTGGGTGCTCATGGGTTCGATAGTCCTGGTCCTTCTGGTCGCCTGCGCCAACGTCGCCAATCTCCTATTGGTCCGCGTCGAAGGCCGCCGTCAGGAGCTCGCCATCCGTTCCGCGCTTGGAGCCGGTTGGGGACGCATCGCGGGCGAGCTGCTCTTCGAGAGCGTAGCCCTAGGCGTTCTGGGCAGCCTCATCGGACTGGCATTGGCCTACGGCGCTCTGCGAACTCTCGTTGCCATGGCGCCCACGGGACTCCCGCGCCTCCACGAAATCGGCATCGATCTTCCCGTACTGCTGTTCACGCTCGCATTAGCGCTCCTCACCAGCCTTCTCATCGGTCTCATCCCGATCATCAAGTACGCCGGGGCCAGCGTAAACAGCGGGCTTCGCGCAGGCAGCCGCGCTCTCAGCCAGAGCCGCGAACGGCATCGCGCACGCAACGCACTGGTCATCGTTCAGGTCGCGTTGGCGCTGGTCCTCCTCATCAGCTCCGGCCTGATGATCCGCACCTTCCGCGCCCTCATGCACGTCTCCCCCGGTTTCGACGCGCCCGAATCGGTTCAGTCCTTCCGCTTCTTCATCTCCGAGACCCAGATACCCGACACCCAGCGCGATAAGGTAGTGCGCATGGAGCAGGACATTCTGGAGAAGATCGCAGCGACGCCCGGCGTATCTTCCGTCAGCTTCTCCAGCGCCGTTCCCATGGATGGATACGATTCGAACGATGTCCTCTATGCGCAGGACCATGTGTTAGGCGAGAACGAGCTTCCACCCATCCGTCGCTTCAAATTCATCTCGCCCGGAACCTTTTCCACCCTAGGCACGGGGATGGCTGCCGGTCGCGATCTCACCTGGACCGACATCTATCAGAAGCGACCGGTAGCCATCATCTCTGAAAACTTCGCGCGCGAGTATTGGCATGATGCGAACAGCGCGTTAGGCAAAAGAATTCGCGTCGGAAGTACCGATGACTGGCGCGAAGTCGTCGGAGTGGCTCGGGATGTTCACGACAATGGCGTAGATCAGCCTGCCCCAACTACCGTGTACTGGCCTGTCATGCAGGACCATTTCGAAGGGCAAAAGGAGATGCTTCATCGTGGGATAGCGTTCCTCATCCGTAGCCCTCGCGCTGGCTCACAAGTCTTTATGAAGGAGATCGAGCAGAAGGTTTGGTCCATCAATCCCAATGTGCCCTTGGCGGAGCCTACCACGCTCGGCGAACTCTATACGAAATCGATGGCTCGGACTTCGTTCACGCTCGTCATGCTTTGCGTTGCTGGCAGCATGGCCTTGCTCCTCGGGATCGTCGGAATTTATGGCGTCATCTCTTATTCCGTGTCGCAGCGGACACGCGAGATCGGCATTCGCATGGCGCTCGGCGCACAGAGGCAGGCGTTGATCGCATTGTTCGTGCGCCAGGGATTGTGGCTAACCGGCATCGGCGTAGTATGCGGCTTGGTGGCGGCCTTCGTCACCATGCGACTGATGTCATCGCTCCTGTTCAATGTGAGCCCTGTTGATCCCATTACGTACGTCAGCATTACCGTCTGCGTCGTTGCAACTGCATTTTTCGCTTGCTACCTGCCCTCGCGTCGCGTCGCCGCAGTCGACCCCGTGGACGCTTTGCGGGCTGAATAGCTCGTCGTCCCTGACCTGGAACTTGGAATACCAGATTCCAAGAGAATGAAGCCTGGAATATCGGCGTGGGATTATGGTGGCGCGCCGGTGACCTTTACTCTTGTTGCTCATTTGGATAGTCTTTGCGGTGAAAGTTACGTCGCGCTGCTCCTGTTTGTTGACCCTCAGGAGCAACGCATGGCGTGCGTCTCGCAAAATCTGCACCCTTGTTGCACCTTACGGGATTGACTGCACTCGAGCACGTTAGAATACGGCATCTACAGGAGCACTATGCAGAACCTGTTACAAAATCTCCGCTTCAGCCTGCGCATGTTGTGGAAGAGCCCCGGCGTCACCCTGACGGTGTTACTCACACTGGCTCTCGGCATTGGCGCCAACACTGCCATTTTCACCATCGACTACGCAACTCTGCTAGCCCCGTTGCCGTACCCCCAGCCCGATCAACTCGTGATGGTGTGGTCAAAGATCCAAACCTATCATAACGGGGTTTCAGCGGGAGATTTCACCGACTGGCAGCAACAGAACAAGACATTCCAGGACATCAAAGCCTGGACCGGCGCAGCCTTCAACGTTGCAACGAAAGACCAGCCTGAGTTCATCGACGGCACACGCGCTACGGCCGGCTTTTTCAGCATGATGGGAAATACCTTCTACCTTGGCCGCGATTTCCTGCCCGAGGAAGGACAGGAGGGCAAGGAACACGAGGTCATCCTGACGCACAAGCTTTGGATGAAGCTAGGCAGCAACCCCAATATTGTGGGGACTACCATGCGTATGGACAACGAGCCGTACACCGTGGTGGGGGTGCTCTCGCCGGGCCTGGCGGATCGCAATCATGCACAAGTGACAATCCCGCTGGTCTTCAAGCCCGAGCAGATCAATCACGACTTTCATTGGCTGCTGGTGATGGGCAGACTGAAGCCCGGCGTGACGATCAAGCAGGCACAGGGCGATATGGATGCGGTCACCTCTCATATAGCGGCGGCCTACCCAAAGAGTAATCAAGGTTGGGGATCCTTTGTTGAACCGCTGAAAAACGACTTTCTCCCCAGCGAAAGAAAGCTGACACTGTGGCTTCTGCTGGGGGCAGTCGCTTTCGTCCTACTGATTGCCTGCGTCAATGTCGCCAATCTCCTGCTCGCCAAGAGCATGACGCGTCAAAAGGAGGTGGCGGTGCGCAGCGCGCTAGGAGCGACTCCGCGGACGATCTTTATTCAGCTTCTGACGGAGAGCCTTCTGCTGGCCGCTGCAGGTGGACTGCTAGGCATCGGTGTAGGAATCGCGATGCTTCGCGGTTTGATCGCCGCGATGCCCGAAGGGACGCTGCCGATCGAGGCTGACCTGCGTCTCAACATTCCCATTTTGCTCTTCACGCTCGTCGCCACTACCATTGCAGGACTTCTCTTCGGTTGCATTCCCGCGTGGTATGCATCGCGCGTCGATCCTGCTGAAACGCTGAAAGAGGGGGGGCGCTCGGGAACAGGGATCGGCCGCCAACGGCTGCGACGGGCGCTCGTGGCCGGTGAGTTTGCCCTAGCGTTGGCACTGCTTGCAGGGGCTGGCCTGGCGATTCACAGCTTCGTCAATCTCACGCGCGTCGACCTCGGCGTCAGCACGGACCACGTCCTCACCTTCGGGCTTCCCGTTCCGGAGTCGCGGGCCAAAGATACGCAACCCCTTGTCGCTTACTATCGCCAGATTCTGGCCAGCATTCAAGCCGTTCCCGGCGTCTCCCATGTCACGGCGATGACGGGATTGCCGCTTGAAGGAGCTGGTTTCGGTATGCCCTTCACCATCGCGGGTCAGCCGGCGTTCAACGACCCCTCGCAGCGACCCGGTGCGGGGTTCGGGATGGCGACTCCAGACTATTTCAAGACCTTTGGAATACGCCTGATCAAAGGACGCATGTTTACCGACCAGGACGACGCCTCGAGCGTGAAGGTCGCCGTTGTCAACGAGGAGTTCGCCAAGCGTTATTTGAAGGGGATGGACCCACTACAACAGCGAGTGGTGGTGGAACAATTGATTCCAGGGGTGACCAAACTGGGTCCTGCTGTCGAGTGGCAGATTGTGGGCGTTTATCACAATGTCCGAAGTCGCGGACTACGCGAGGACAATCCCGAGATCTATATACCGTTCTGGCAGATTCCCTGGCCCAGTGCGACCATCGCAGTGCGCACTTCGGAAGATCCTACGGTGATGACCCGGAGCATCGCGGCAGCCGTGCATAGCGTAGATCCGCAGATCGCCCTGGCGACGCCGCAGACCATGAATCAGGTGCGCGACCAAGTGCTGGCCAACGACCGCTTTACGGTGATTCTCTTCGCCAGCTTCGCTGCAGTAGCACTTTTGCTCGCCGCAATCGGCATCTATGGGGTGATGGCATTCTCGGTAGCGCAACGCTCGCATGAGATTGCTCTGCGGATGGCCCTTGGCTCGAGCCGCAACCGCCTGGTTGGGCTCGTACTAAAAGAGGGTATTCTGCTGGCATGCATTGGCTTATGCATCGGACTGGTAGGCGCCTATTTTATAGGCCGTGCCATGCGAACCATGTTATTTGGCGTCGGTGCGATGGATCTCTCCGCCTTTGCAACGGTGGGGCTGATTCTTCTGTTTGCAGCCCTGTTGGCCTGCTACCTGCCGGCTCGGCGCGCTGCATCTGCGAATCCGATGGACGCGCTCCGCGGAGAATAGGAAGCACCTGCGTTTTCGGAAGGTCCCAGGCTTCGCTCCGCATTTGGGCGAACTTCCCGATAAGACGACCAGTTGAGATCGCCTGACTTTCCGGGCAGTTCGCTCCTCTGTCTGAAAATTCATTACGCGGCGAAGCGGCATCTGGCTCATAATTCTTCCTGGGTACGCAGTCGAAATCCTGTTCGCTTTGCGAATAGCTATTGCTCCTATGTGGTTAATCGAGTATTGCGGAATGGAAACAATTTGATGCCAAGACGCCCACTTTCATACGTTCTCGCCACCGCCCTACTGCTGGGATCCGCGATAAGTTCTGGCGGCCAATGGCAGCGAACGCTCGTTGCGGAGGATGGACAAGTAACGCATGATGTACCTACGCCGCATCCTCTCGCCTGGTGGACACACGATCCATTGCAGCTTGACGAGAGCGGAGACCTGCTGATCGGCCCAGATGGCGGGCGTACCCTCACGGAGGGGGACTATCAGGTCCAACAGAAGGTGACCACTCTCGGCACGATCGCAGATCACCGTATTGTTCAGGTGCTTACGACAATTCATGCCGGGCCTCGCGTGGCGACATTCGGCGGCCCTGGCGTCGATGGTTCTCCTGCACAGTGGAAGAGCCTCCTGGTTGGAGTAGGCGCGAATCGGTATATAGAGATTTACGGACTGCAAAGCAATTGGGGTTCCTATAAGATCGGTTCGGCAGGGATCTACGGCGCGGGCTCCAACTCAATCCTGGGAACGAACGATCCAGACGGTGGGAATGGTGGTGGCTGCAGTGACGGCTATTGGTGGTTTGATAAGGCGGGAGCGCATCCCGTGGACTTTACCAAGCTGGAAGACGCGATCCGACGAGCCGTTCCGAAGGAGGGCACTTATATGTCCCGCTGCTGGGCACTGCACCCCGGAGAAGCTTATTTGGAGAGTTGGGTGCAGCGCATCGACGCGAAGTGCCACGCCTGCGGAGGTCTCGGCACGGTGCATGCCAGCTACCGAATCGAGAGCGGTGTGGCAATTCCGGTTTCGGTTCGCTTTGAGGCAGAAAAAGAGCAGTAGGAGCCATGCGGAATAGGTCCTCTAGGAGGATGGTCGGAAAATAGCCCGCGCTGAACTAGCCGGCCGTAATACGGTGTTGTCCGGCAAGTTCGACCTGAACTCCCGCGACTGCCGAAAGATCTGGCAGGAATGGTGCCCGCACTTCAACAGATTTTCCTACCGATCTCATCCTATTCTCAACTTTGCCGATAGAGATAGGACTATGCAAATGCAATCGGGTCCAGCTTTCCACACGAAATTTGAGGATTTGGCCGATGAAATCGCGGCACACCAAACTTCCGAGCCGAGTGTTTTAAATAAGAGTTTCGTAATCGGCGTGATCCATGGACTCCTTCTCTCCGCCATCTTTTGGATTTTGCTCGCAGAAACCTCTATACGGTTTACTCGATGATTGCCGGCACGCACCAAGCGGACGATTACACCATCACAAAACAATAGCGATCACGCAAACTGTCACCGAGCGCGGAGTCTCCGGTCGCGTGGCCGAGAAGGGTATTGGCATGAAGTACGCTTATGAGCGAAGTTAAGCGCGTTTCGAGTGAACGTCTATAGGAATTCCGTACCAGGTCATGCGGACTATCTGACTAAAGCATGGAAGAGGAATTGTATGTAGCTGATTTAGTTACATAGAGGAACCCGGTCATATGAGAAGTATGGGCTAGGTGGTTCTCTTCATTGTCAGGCCTTTGAATAAGACCTACTATCGTGCCCAGAAGTCCTCTTGTTTATGCCCACATATGACGCACTGTCCGATCTCCCCGATGTAAGTGGAAGCAGTCAGGCCGAAGCACGAACAGGCAACAGCGAAGTCTCTTTTTTTGGATTGACGCTGCAACCCATGTCATCGCCGAAGCTGACGGAGGTGGTCGAGCGGGGGATTCTGGAAAGGAGGAAGTGGGTTATCACGAACCACAACCTGCATAGTGCATATCTATTCCATCGAAGGCCAAAGCTGCGCGAGTTCTACAAGAATGCGCATTGGACATTCATCGATGGAATGCCGTTGATTGCGCTGGGCAGACTCTATGGCTATGCGCTGGAACGCGAGCACCGAGTCACGCTGGCGGACTGGATTCATCCTCTGATGGAAACGGCAGCTCGGAAAGAATGGCGCGTGTTCAATCTCGGGTCCCCCGATGGCGTGGCGGAAAAGGGCGCGGCAAGGTTGCGCAGACTGTACCCAGGGCTGCAGATCGAAGTAAGCAACGGATACTTCGATGCACGACAGGGGAGCGCGGAGAATGAAGCAGTGGTGCAGCGGATCAATACCTATCAGCCCGATCTTCTGATGGTGGGAATGGGCATGCCTCGGCAGGAATTCTGGACTCAGGAAAATTTCGCTCGGCTCAGTGCGGGTGTGATTCTAGCGTCGAATGGCGCAGCTATCGATTACATTGCCGGTATGGTGCCAACGCCACCGCGTTGGGCGGGACGACTGGGGCTGGAGTGGGCCTTCCGGCTGGCGAGCGAGCCACGTAGGCTCTTCGGGCGCTATCTAGTGGAGCCTTGGTATCTTCTGATGCTGCTGACGATGGACTTCGTGCGTAAAGGCGGAAGGTTGAGTGCAGCGGTACAAAGAGAGATGCCAGGAGAAACATTGGGCGGGGGATTATGAGGCTGGTCTGCTGGGATTCCATTGACTCTGTATAAGGTGGGTTTATGGATAAGTTCGAACCAACGAGAGGATGATTCTGCAGTATGCGGCGACCTCTACAGGAGAACCATCGGAATGAATCGCAGAGATTTTGCCAAAGTGCTGGGGGCGTTTGCCGTTGCTGAGTGGGCTTCACTTGAAGCCGGAGCACAGGCAGCGGTCGCACCGTTAAAGCGTTTGGGTGATCAAAAAAAAATCGTCTTCGGCTCATGCCTTGCCCTAAAGTACTTTGATCAGTCGCCCGCCTACAAGGAATTGTTTTTGTCGCAGTGCGATATCGCAACGCCCGAGTTGCATATGAAGTGGGACTCGCTAAGCCATCAGCCAGGGGAATACGATTTCAACAAGGCTGATCAGTTCGTAACTTTTTGTGAAACGAATCGCGTCAAGGTGCGCGGACATACGCTGGTGTGGCACGATTCCCTGCCCGCGTGGGTTAAGGGGCAGCTTTCTCCGACAACTGCGAAGACTGTGATGCTCGATCATATTCACGCAGTCGCCGGGCACTTCGCCGGCATGCTGTACTCCTGGGACGTAGTGAATGAGGTGCTCGACCCTGGCAGTCAACGGCCGGACGGCCTGAGGGCCAGTCCCTGGCTGCAGAACGTTGGCGTCGACTACATCGAGCAGGCGTTTCGTGCGACCGCGATAGCTGATCCGAAGGCTCTTCTGATCTGGAACGAAAACTATCTTGAGGTGTCCAACGGCTTCGGCGATGCGAAACGAAGGGCGATGCTCAGCCAGCTCGATGGACTTCTGGCACGCGGTGTTCCTATTCACGGAATCGGCCTTGAGGCTCATCTACGAAGTGACCAGGCAAATGTGCTGGGCGATACAAGTTACGAGGTGTTTCTCGGCGAGTTAGCGAAACGCAGGATGAAGATTTTTATCACGGAGCTGGACATCCAGGACACGAACCTTCCCGCAGATGTCGGCGCACGCGACAAGGCCGTTGCTGATCTGTACAGAAAATTTCTTACTGCCAGTCTGCGGCAACCCGCGGTAAAGGGCGTGATTACATGGGGGCTTTCGGACTCCTTTACATGGATTTCGGGATATCGCCCGCGCAAGGATGGTTTGCCTGTGCGGCCACTTGCTTTCGACGTGAACTGCCAACCTAAGCCAGCGTACTACGCGATCGCCGAGGCGCTTGAGACAGCGCCCCTACGTGCCTGATTTCTCCTGCGTTTGCGAACGTCTTAACGCATTTTTTTTTATCTAAACCGAAGCTTGGAGGAGATTGAGCCATGGTTCTTGTGTCGGCTGTAATCCCAACGCGTGGACGACCGGAGCTCCTGCTGCGCGCGGTACGAAGTGTTCTGGCACAGACTCTGCAAGAGATTGAGGCGGTGGTTGTGATCGACGGACAAGACCCCGCTACGGAGCACGCGGTAGAGATGCTGGCGCGAGAAGACGGCCGTGTGCGTGTGATCGCGTTACCAACAAGTGTTGGAGGATCCGATGCGCGCAATCGGGGTGTGACCGAGGCTTCGGGGGAATGGATTGCGTTTCTCGACGACGATGATGAATGGAGGCCAGGTAAGCTTGAGGCACAAATTGAGGCGGTAACGACGTCGACAGCACCGGTGGTGATCGGGACGTGCAAGATCATCGCGCGTACACCCGGTAATGATTATGTGTGGCCGCGCCGAATGCCGGAGCCGGGCGAGCAGCTTTGCGAGTATCTTCTGGCGCGCCGTACGTTTTCACGCGGTGAAGGGTCAATCCAGACGTCGACCTTCTTTGTGCGTCGTGCGCTCATGCTGGCTCAGCCGTTCAAGACGGGCCAGTTAAAGCATCAGGATACCGAATGGCTGCTGCGGGTTGGTCGGTTGCCGGGGGCTGAGGCTGTGTTCGTGAACGAGATTCTGGCGATTCACTATATTGAGGAGGAGCGCGCTTCGGTAAGCAGTAAAGCCAACTGGCGGTACTCTCTAGCATGGGTGCGCAGTGACCGGCACCTCTTTACACCGCGTGCGTTGACGGGGTTTGTCTTCCACCAGATCGCCCCGGAAGCCTCGGAGCAGGGAGACTGGCGTGCCTTTCCTACACTGCTCTTTGAAGTTATCCGCCATGGCAGAAGCACGCCTCGCGATTATGCGATTTTTTTAGCGATGTGGTTGCTTCCTCGCCGGCGTCGCCGTCGTCTGCGCGACTGGCTAGCACGTCGGCCTGCGCTGCGTCCTTTGGTGCACTCGCGATGAAGATCCTTCAACTAACACGGCAGTTTCTTCCCTCTGAAGGCGGGATCGAGAGCGTTGTGGAGGGGCTGAGCTGTGCCCTGCAGCAAAAAGGACACACCGTGCGGGTGGCGACACTTCGATTGCTGTTTGCAACTGGTGCGATGGCGCCTGCAAAGTCGGTTGAGGCGGGACTGGCGGTGCGGCGCATGCGTCACTGGGGACCGCGACGATATCCGGTGGCCCCTGCCGCGCTTGCGGAGATCCGCGGGTATGACCTGGTGCACATCCATGCAATCGACTTTTTCGTGGACTATCTGAGCCTGTCGCGTTTGCTGCACCGTATCCCGCTGGTGGTCAGTACGCATGGAGGCATCTTTCATACGCAGTGGGCAAGCCGATTCAAGCAGATGTACTTCAGTACTGTAACGCGCATGTCACTGGGCGGGGTGAGAGCGGTGGTGTGCGTGAGTCAGCAGGATCGCGAAAAGTTCGAGCAGATCGTGTCGCCGCAGCGTATTCGTCTGATTGAGAACGGTGCCAACATCGATCGGTTCTGGAGGCTAAAGAAGAGGGTCGAACCCGGCTTGATGCTGGGCATCTCGCGGCTGGCCGAGAATAAGCGCGTTCACAAGGTCCTGGAGGCGATGGCTTCGTTAAAGGATCGATATCCGGAGATGCGGCTGGAGTGGGTTGGGGCAGATTTCGTTGGGTTGCGCGCCTCGCTTGAGCGCCGCGCGGTTGAACTAGGGTTGGGCGGACGCGTGCGCTTTCATGGCGCAACCAGCCGCGAAGAGTTATACGGCCTGCTGGAGCGGGCTCAGCTGTTTGTTTCGGCTTCGGCGTATGAAGGCTTTGGCCTGTCGACGATAGAAGCGATGAGCGCGGCGACGGTTCCGGTGGTGACCGCGGTTGGAGCGCATCCCGATGTAATTGAACACGGGCTGAGCGGTTTCCTGACGGACGCGGATGCTACGAGGCTTTCGGAATATATGGAGCGTGCGCTGGTGATGTCTCCGGAAGAAACAGCAGCGATGGGCGATGCAGCGCGGGCGGCAACTCGACGGTTTTCGTGGACAGAGATTGCACCTCAGTATGAGCAGCTTTACCGCCAGGTGCTGGAGATCGGAGGAAATGCGGCGTGACCGATCAAAGAGACGGGATTGTGATTTTTCGTATTCAACTGCTGCCGAGTTCCGAGACGTTTATCGTGACCCAGGCCGCGGCAATGCGACGCTTTGAGCCATACTTCGTCGGCTGGCGTAGGGTGGCGGGGCTGGAGTTGCCTGAGAACAAAAGCTGGACAGCGGATGACGATGGGTTTTGGGGAAGAACCAAGGAGTTGCGCTTCCGGTATTTCGGCTGCACTGACAGTGAAATTGCGCGGCTGAAGGCGCGGTCGCCACGACTGGTGTACGCACACTTCGCACTGGATGGCTATGCGGCTATGCGGCTTGCGCAACAACTCGGAGTGCCGCTCGTGACCGCATTGCATGGCTTTGACATGACCATGAGCGATGAGGCGCTTGGCGCAACGCGGCTCGGGCGCGAGTATCTGAAGGGTCGCACGAAACTGCAGAAACAAGGCGCGCTCTTCGTGGCGTGCTCGGAGTACGTGCGCAGGCGAGCGATCGAGCGTGGATACCCGGCAGACCGCACGATAGTTCACTCCATTGGTGTGGATGTGGAACGGTTTGCGCCGCCTTCGACTCAACCGCGCAAACCGATTGTTTTGTTTGTCGGGCGGTTGGTGGAGAAGAAGGGTTGCGACCGTCTCATCGAGGCAATGGTCGAAGTGCAACGTCGCTGCGCCGACGCCGAACTTGTAGTCATCGGAAATGGTGTCCTGCGCGCAGACTGCGAGGCACTGGCTGCAGCACGGCGGATACGCTGTCTGTTTTTGGGGTCGCAGCCGACCGCTGTTGTGCAGGAGTGGATGGCACGAGCAAAGGTCTTCTGTGTCCCGAGCGTGGTTGCGACTTCCGGGGATGCGGAGGGTTTCGGCATTGTTTTTATCGAGGCGCAGGCTATGGGCCTTCCGGTTGTGAGTACAAGAAGCGGTGGAATTCCGGAAGCGGTGGAGGATGGGCAGACGGGGCTGCTGGTCGCGGAGGATGATCGACAGGCATTGGGGGAGGCCATTATCAGGCTGATGCAGGACGAGGGGTTGTGGCAACATTTCAGTCTCGCTGGGCGGAGACGGGTTCTGGAACGCTTCAATCTGGCTCAGCAGACACAACGGCTAGAGGAACTTTTCGACGATGTGCTTTCGTCGCGGAGGATGCTGATCGGGCATGACAACCTCGTTCCGTCTGCGATCGGTGTTTCTATCGACAGGACGCACGGCAACTCTCCTCCCGGAGCGCAGGGCCTTTTTCCGTATGAGTCGCCAATGAAGAGATCGAACGCAAATGCGGCGAAAGGAGCATAGACTGTGAGTCTCTCAACTGAAGTCCTGAGCGAAGTTGCACCGGCGAGAGCGCCGGCTTCGCAACGCTTTTACCAGCCAGAGCTGGATGGATTACGGTTCTATGCGTTCTTGGGCGTCTTTGTGTGTCACACCCTACCGTTTGAGGCCTCGTTCTACCATGGCCTTCATCTGCCGATGCCGTGGCTATGGGGCGCGATAGTGAAAGCGGGAGCTGCGGGGGTCGATTTGTTCTTTGCATTGAGCGCGTTTCTCATCACGTCACTTTTGCTGAAGGAGCGGGAGGAGACGGGCGATATTTCACTCCGACTCTTCTACCTCAGGCGGATTCTGCGCATCTGGCCGTTGTACTTTCTGGTTATCGGGTTAGGTATCGTGCTGTCGCATACGATGGCGAACCAACATCTTCAGTGGTATTACGTCGCAGGATATCTTCTTTTCGCCGGCAACTGGGTGCATGCTGTCTTCGGCCGGCCGGAGTCGATCGCGTTTCCGCTGTGGACGGTTTCGATCGAGGAGCAGTTCTATTTGATCTGGCCACTGCTGGTGAAGAAGCTCGAACGGCGCGGTCTGATCGTATCGGGGATCGTGATATTTTTGCTCGCAACTGTGTGCCGCATCGGGTTTGTTCTCGCGGGTGTCAGTGGAGGTTACATCTATTACGGCAGCACGGCACGATGTGACTCGATTGCTCTGGGTATCCTGATTGCACTGTTTGCGGATCGTTTGCCGAAGCTTACAAGCACCGCGCGACTGCTGCTCGTGAGCGGCGGGCTGGTGGGATGGATCGTCTCGTCGGCATGGCTGACGGATCAGCCTGGTCCGATCAGCATGCGAGAGGTGCCGGGTCGTCTGATCATCGCGCTTGCTGCCGGAGCGATGCTATACGGCTGCCTCTACAGTCGCAACAAATTACTCACAGGGGCGTGGGTGGTACGGTTGGGTAAGGTGAGTTATGGCCTGTACTTGTTGCACCTCACGGGACTACTCCTTGCGAAGAGTGCTCTTCATCCGGTTTCCGGCCCGGCTTTGCTTGCAACGAAAGCTGTGGGGTTTGTGCTGACACTTCTTCTGGCGTTTACCTCGTATCGCTGGATTGAATCACCTTTTCTGCGGATGAAGGACCGTTTTGCCAGAGTTCTTAGCAGGCCAGTATGAAAGGGTATTTTCGATTGTTATCTCGTATCGCACGTTTGATTTATTGCAAGTAGCGAAACAACAAGCGATTGGACTTTAGGCGATACACATTCGGGTAAGCCGCAGCTGTCGTATCGCAGAGTGAGGTTGAAGACTTGTTGCCTAACGAGTTCTTAGCTTCCTGTTCTCAGCTCCCGGTTCACCAAAAAGGAAGGTCGATTTGGATAAGCTCGCACTTCAATCCTCAGACGTTGTCATTTTATCGCGCTCGTCGTCGCCCGAACTCACACTTCGCGAGATATGGAAGATGTTGTGGCGACGGCGCAGGATCATATATGGCAGCGTAGCAGTGTTTTTCCTCCTCGCTATTTTGGCTCTTATGGTCTCGACGCGTCGTTATCAATCTGTTGGAGAGATTCAGGTCCAAAAAGATTCCACGAGTTCACTGGGCCTGCAGACGGATGGTGTAGACACACCCTCTGACGCGCTTGAAGAGAATATGGTTCTGCAGACACAAGCGAAGATTCTGCAGTCGGACTCGCTAGCGCTGCGCGTAATCAATGAGCTTCACCTGGACCAGACGGAAGATTACAAGGAGAAGTGGAGCCCGTTTGGCTGGGTGTTTGGGTTGCTCGGTCCAAAGGGAAGGCCCGATCCCAAAGGCGCTTCGCTTGAGGACTCACCGCACCGCCGCGTGCAGGTGCTGAAGATTTTTCGTAAGAAGTTGACTGTGAAGGTGGTCGACGGCACGCGTCTCATCGATGTGGAGTATCTAAGCCCAGATCCGCAACTGGCGGCGGCCGTCGTGAACCACATGCTGCAAGGGCTGATCGAGACAGGCTTTCAGGAACGCTATGCCGCTACGACGCAGGCCTCTTCATGGTTGGGTGGACAGCTTGAGGATTTGCGGGCACAGACTCAGAACTTACAAGCAAAGGTGGTCAGGCTACGGCAGGATTCAGGGGTCTTTGCTTTGGGCGAGGTCGATCGAGAGGGAAAAGACCAGGTTTACAGTCCGACACTCGACAAGCTACAGATGTCGACTCAGGCGGTCGCGCAGGCGCAGGCGAACCGAATCCTGAAAGGCGCAATCTACGATGTCGTGAAGACCGGCAATCCGGAGATGATTTCGGGATTAAGTGGAAACACGATTTTAGCGACTTCGTCTTCGGGCATCGGTAGCTCGCTGACGCTGATCCAGAACCTCCGCATGCAGGAGGCGACGCTTCAAGGGCAACTGCAACAGCTCTCTGCAAAATTCGGGCCCTCCTACCCGAAGTTGGGTGAGATTCAGGGCAGCCTCAATGCGGCACAGTCAGCAATTCGAGCGGAAGTGGATCGGGTTGCAGGACGTGCGCGCAATGATTTTATCGTCGCCGAACAGGCGGAGCAGAATACGCGCAAGGATTTCGACGTGGATAAGAGCGCGGCAGAGACGCTCAACAACAAGACCATTGAATACCAGATGGCGCGGCAGGAAGCCGATCAGAGTCGCTCGCTTTATGAAGATCTTCTACGACATCTGAAAGAATCGGGACTGCTTGCCGGCCTGCGTTCCACAAACATCTCCATCGTGGATCCGGGACGGCCTACCGATAAACCTGCCAAGCCTGTGACGTTGCTCTATCTGTTCGGAGCAATCGCGGCTGGATTATTTGTCGGCTCGGCAGCAGCACTGTTGCGTGATGTGACCGACACCAAAATTCAGGACGTGCTGGAGATTTCGCGTGAGTTGGGTGCGACGCCACTCTGCGTGTTGCCATATCAAAAGGAGCGTGCGGGCCTGCCTGCGGGGAGGAGTACGGTGGGGAGTTCTCCGCTCGTGATGCTGCCGACGCTCGATAGTCCACGCTCCATATTTGTGGAGTCGCTTCGCTCTCTCAGGACTTCTCTGATGATGTCCCGAAGCGGTGCGCCTCCACGGATTGTGTTGGTGACAAGTCCGCTGGCAGGAGAGGGCAAGAGCTTCATCAGCTGGAACCTCGCAATTCTCTTCGCACAGCAAGGGAAGCGGGTGCTACTATGCGACGCGGATTTGCGCAGACCGCAGCTGCACAAGGATCTGCAGATTGATGCTCAAATGGGGTTGAGTACAGTCTTGACTGGCCTGTCAGATGATTATGGCGCTTCTGCGCTGGTTCCAGTTCCGGGGGTTCCTGGTCTCTATCTTATGCCTGCCGGACCTACGCCTCCTTATCCTGCGGAACTGCTGTCGTCGAATCACATGGAGACGCTGTTGAACGTATGGAAGTCACAGTTTGATCTGGTCCTGCTGGACTCTCCACCCATCCTGCCGGTGACTGATTCGGTCGTTTTGAGTTCGTTTGTCGACTCCGTTCTGCTGATCGCACGACACCAGAAAACTCCTCTTTCAGCACTCGAGAGAAGCTATCAGATGCTGGAAGCGGTGCCTGCGGAGAGCAATCGCAAGATCAACGTTCTAGTGAACGGAGTACGCGAGCAACCAGCCGCGGGGCATGTATTTTACGAATATCCTGGAAGAGAGTCTGCGAGGGCATAAATGAAGAAGAAAAACGTAACTCCTATTCTGTCTTTACTTATTCTCGCCGTTGCGGCGGGTTTACCGGCGCAGAGTTCGTTAACGCAGAAGGAGAGTCTGCTGATCGGACCGGGCGATGCATTGCACATTCAGGTCTACGACACTCCGGAGATGGAGCAGCGCGCCCGAGTAACCGATGCCGGAGAGATTCCGGTGAGCTTCCTTGGAAACGTCAAGGTAGCCAACATCACGCCGGGTCAGGCATCCGACGAGATTGAACGGCGACTGATTGCCGCGGGGATTATGCTGCACCCGCAGGTGACGGTGCGCGTAGATGCTTATGCTACCCAGAATGCTTCAGTGATGGGGCAGGTGATGAAGCCGGGACTTTACGAGATCGATACGCGTCGCAAGGTGATCGAAGTGCTCGCACTGGCTGGTGGATTGACCGATATTGCGGATCGGCATATTACGATTGAACGGCATGGAGACCCGATCCAGAAGATTGAATACTACTACTCCAACGTGGCGGGAACCGCGCTGAGTGACGATCCCATGGTTTACCCGGGCGATACGGTGGTCGTTCCTAAAGCTGCGGTCGTGTATGTACTCGGCGATGTTTTGAAGCCGGGCGGGTACCCGGTAAACACCAACAACTCAAAGATGACCGTACTTCAGGCACTCTCGCTGGCGGGCTCACCAAACCACACAGCAGCAGTTGGCAAATCGAAGCTGGTTCGCAAGACCTCAACCGGAGTGGAACAAATCGACCTTCCTGTAGGAGCTATGCAGAAAGGCCGGGAGCCGGATATCGCGCTTATGCCCGATGATGTGGTTTACGTTCCCTTTAGCTTTATGCGCAACGTCGCTGTGAACGGCCAATCAATTCTGGCTTCGGCTACCTCCGCCGCTATTTACATACACTAGATCTTGTTCTGCGAATCAGGAGTCTGTTTGGCTACCTTTCAAACGTTGAGATCGATCCCGGTCCGCGATAATGTCAGAAGACCGACGAACAGCTCCGCGGGAACGACCAGCCTCTGGAGTCGCGCGTCGACCTGGGGTCTGCTTCTGCCGCTGCTTTACTTCGCTCTGGACGGCGTCTCTCCGTTTGTGAATGGAGCGGCGTCGATGCGAGCTGTGTCGACCGGCGGCTCGGCTCTGTGGGATCGCCTGAACAATGTGCTCATTCTTGGTGGTTGCATGATCTTCGTTATTCGGCGGCATCATGGGGTTTTTCGGTTAAGCGGCCAGATGAAGCTGGTTGTACTTTTTCCGGTTCTCGCGCTGCTTTTTTGTCCGGTGTCGCAGCAGGTTACGCGAACGATCAGTTCTGATTCAGTGTTGCTTGGCGGAATCTTGCTCGTCTTCTACATCATGTCTCGATACACACTAAATGAAGTGCTCGAGCTGTTTCTGGTTCTGGGCACCGGAACGATTTTGGCGAGTATTCTGTTTGCGCTTGCTCTGCCTCAGTATGGCCGCGACCTTATGGGCGGCCATTCCAGCGCGTGGAAAGGTATCTTCAGCGCTAAAAATTACCTCGGCAACATGGCCCTGTTTTTTCTTACTACAGCGGTGTCGTATCGACCACGCACGCCGTTCTTTCGTTCTCTTCGAATTTGGCAAATCCTCTTCTGTCTGATAGCAATCGCTTTTTCGCGAGCAGCAACAACTTATATGCTGACCACGGTTTACATTGCCTACGCGATGACTTTGAACACCGTGCGCGGCTTTCGGAAGAAAGACTATTTTGTCGCCTTCATTCTACTGTTCGTGGCCTTCGCTTCAGTAACAGCAGTCGCTATTTTACAGCCCGATTTCCTGTTCAGCCTGCTTGGAAAAGATGCAACGCTGACCGGTCGCACTGAGATATGGAATGCGGTGGCGGGGTCGATCGCCAAGCGGCCGTTGCTCGGTTATGGATACCAGGCGTTCTGGCTCGGCTTCAAAGGTGAGTCCTATCGCATCATTCTCACGGTGACCTGGGCTTTGGGACAAGCGCAAAACGGCTTTCTCGACGTAATGCTCGAGCTGGGTGTCGGAGGACTGATCATTGTATTGCTGCTTTTCGGCTTTGCGTTCCGGGATGGAGTGACTTGTCTGTTGCGTTCGCGGGACGACGCACGGCTTCGAGCTGTGGAATGGTACTTTGCGATTGTGATGCTTACTCTCATCTACAACCTGGACGAGAGTTTTCTCTTTGAACCGCGGCATCTTGGCTCGTTGATGTTTGTGCTTGCCTGCGTGGGGCTGAAGCTGGAGCGAATGCGGCTGCAATCGTTCACCACGAGTTGAACTACAAGACCAGTTTTGTCGACGGCACGCGCCGCCTAAATTCAGATTAGCCTTGTCAGGCGGGCTGAGTAGTGAGAGCAGCAACGCGTTCGAGGCGACGAAGCCAGAAAAGTACAGTCCAGGTAAGCACGGCCAGACTTCCATCCGTCAGCAGACTGGCAATTGCTGCGCCTAACCACGTGTAGCGTGGAATCAGGTAGAGGTTCAGGCCGACGTTGAATCCGGCTGCGAAGAGTTGACAGGCCAGGCGAAACTTCTGTTGGCCCACGCCAGCGATCGCGTCTCCGGCACACAAGTGGAAGCTGCGAAAGACCGGGATCAGACAAAGCCAGCGCAAGGCGCTTACGCTCGGTTTAAAGCCTTTGCCGATGAGGAGCGGAATGACAGGGGCAAAAAGAAAAGCACCAAGGCCAGCGGCGAGGCCGAGCACTACGGTGCGCTTGAGAATTCTGACGGCGAGAGGTTGCACCGCAGCAACTCCTTTCGCCCCTTCGCGGAAAAAACGAGGGAACGCTGCTGCTTCAATCGACTGGATCGGAATCGTCGCTATGTTGATGACTCGATAGGCCATCGAGTAGATGCCATTCGCGACCGTCATGCCGTAGTGACCGAGCATGACTTTGTCGAAGTCGTTGTAGGCCGAGGTTGTTGAGCCTGAGATGGCGAAGATGAAGCCCTCTGCGCCGCGGGACAGAAGGAGTCCAGGCCGGAAACGTGGCCAGCCGAAGCGGCGTGTGACGATGACGAAGGCCGCGCAGGCCGCGCAGATGGAGATGACAAGCATTGCGACTGCCCATTGCAGGGCTACGGCATGATGCATGACGAGCAGCATCGAGCAGACCAGTACGAGGCGAAACAGACTGACGAGCATATTGAGGGTAGCAGTCGGACGCATGTGCTCGAAGGACTGAAATACCTGGGCAGCGCATGTCGTCAACTGTCCGCAGATGCAGTCAGAGAAGGCGATGAGTGTTAACAGGGAGGCACTCTCTGCGCCGACAAGCCACTGTCCAGTAAAGTGCAATGCGAGCACAAGGAGCGAGCCGTATACCGCGGTCGACATCAGCACATTGCCCCAGTACTCCGGAAACCGCTCCTGCTCTTGACTGACATATCGGAGCAGGATTAGACCCGATCCCATTGTGCTGTATTGACTGACGACAGCGACCAGGGCCACGGCGCCCGCCAGAACTCCATACTGTGTGGGATTGAGAAGACGCGCAAGAAAGACGAAGTACAGCGCCTGGACAACGAAGGAGAAGCCCTGGCCCGCAAAGATCCAAATAGCGTTGCGGGCCAGAGTGCTTTCACGAATTTGCCTAATCTGATTCTGAATCATATGGAGAGCGACCGTGAGATGTCCTGGAGCTGCGTACAGGCAATGGGCCAGGTGAAGCGATTGCGAAAGACAGCGTATCCCCGCTGGCCCACGACTGACCGAAGTTCTGCATCCTCCGCGAGCTGATGTAAAGCAGCGGCGAGTTGCACCACAGACCCACGCTTTACGAGGATGCCACCACCATCCACAAAGATCTCCGCGGCCCCTCCACCGCACGTGCTGACGACCGGCAGACCAGAAGCAAACGCCTCTACGTTGACGAGACCGAACGGCTCATCCCAAATCGATGGCGAACAAAAGATATCGGCCTCACGAAAAATATCGCCGAGGGCAGCACCAGAGCGATAGGGAAGGAAGGTTACATTCGAGGGCGCATTCGTTTTGAGCTGATGGATGTAATCTGTCTCACGGCTATCGCCAAAGTTGGAAGAGCCCAGGATAACGGCTCGGAGTTTAGAGCCGCGTTGTTCGAGAAGCCTCATGGCTTCAACCAGGATGTGAACGCCCTTATCCTTAACAAGCCGGCCCGCGAATAGAACAGTAGGTGTCTTTGTCTCTTTTCTGCAATCAGGCGGGGGATAGAAGATGGTTTCGTCCGCTCCGTTGTAGAGCACTGAGGAAGCCCCGAGAGATGGGAATTTGCGTCGCGCCTGCTCCAGCAAAAACTTACTGACGAAGACGAGTCTGTCGACGCATACCTGTTGCATCAGCGCCTCGGGCCACTCGACCAGATGAGAGTTGTGCAGATGGAGAACCACCCTGCCACGGGCACGACGAACCTGAGGGGTAAGGGCGACCGCGAAATCAGGCCGATTGTGAATCCATACAATGTCACCGGGCTGCAGCCCCCTCAAGAGGGAGCCGAAGACGCGCTGAATCACGGCACGATGCAGAGCCCAGGGAAGTCGAAGAAGGTAACGCCGAGCTTGACGATAGCGCGCCAGCCAAGGGAGCACATGGATCCTCTCTGAAGGAAACTTCCAGGTGCTGTCCGCAGAGGGGCAAACAACCACTGCCGCCGCGGCATCACGAAGGACATTTGCAGCCCATCGCGAGATCGCACCTCCATGAAATTCAGAGAAGGGCTCGGCCTCGGTGAGGAGATGATAGGTGACGTTCGGCATTTACTCTTTAAGAGCCAGTTGTTTGTCTACGCAATTGCGAAAGTGGTCCAACGATAGCGCCAGGCCCTCGCGCAGCTTCACCTTTGGCTGCCAGCCAAGTAGAGTCTTTGCTTTACGGATATCCGGTCTGCGCCTCGTTGGATCATCCTGTGGAAGTGGTTTGAAAACGATGCTTCTGCGAGCGCCGGCCACCTTTAGTATCTCTCGTGCGCACTCCAGGATCGTCCACTCCTCGGGATTGCCTATGTTTACCGGAAGGTGTTCTCCGGAATCAGCCAGCGCGAGGATGCCTTCGATCAGATCCGAAACGTAACAGAAGCTGCGCGTCTGCGATCCGTCGCCATACACGGTCAGCGACTCTCCACTGAGAGCTTGCGTCATCAGGTTTGAGATCACTCTGCCGTCATTGATTTGCAGCCTGGGACCGTAGGTATTGAAGATCCGCACCAAATGAGTGTTTACGCCATGGTAGCGGTGATAGGCCATAACCGCGGCCTCGGAAAATCTTTTGGCTTCATCATATACAGAGCGTGGTCCAATGGGATTGACGTTGCCCCAGTAGGTTTCGGCTTGAGGATGAACTTCAGGATCGCCATAGCACTCGGACGTGGAGGCATGAAGGTAACCGGCATGATGCCGCTTCGCGATCTCGAGTGTGTTCAACGTTCCGGCTGAACCCACGAGCAAGGTCTCGATCCCAAGCCGGGCATAGTCAACCGGACTTGCAGGCGAAGCGAAGTTGAAGACAAAATCCACCGATCCAATATCGAAAGGGCGACAGATGTCTTGTTGGACGAACTCAAACCGGGGCTCTCTGGAAAGATGGGCCAGGTTGTTCTCGCTGCCCGTGCTGAGGTTATCCACGCCAATTACGTGGCTCCCTTGCCTAAGCAACGAATCGCATAGATGGGAACCAAGAAAGCCTGCTGCGCCAGTAACGAGAATTCTCCTGGAGTTCATATCCACCCTTGGTGATTGAGTTGATGATGCAACCCTAAAAACGTCGAAATAAGACATATTCGCCATGGATGAACGGGACTCATCATCCAGAGCCCGTCAGGATGATGTAATGTCAGCGAGTTCCCTAGCTGCGAACTCATGCACGTGGTGTTTTGTAGGCCTGCCGATGCTGAAATAGGTGATGCCGTTCTCCAGCATCACGTCCGGATCGTAGAGATTGCGACCATCCACAACGATGGGATAGCGCATCAGTCTGTTAAGACGCTGTAAATCCAGACGTCCAAAGTCCGACCAATCAGTAAGGATCAGTAGCGCATCTGCATCGTTTGATGCGGCGTACTCATCCGACACGTACTGCAGATTTGAACCGGAAGCCAGCACCTGTTCCGCCCGTGTCATTGCAGCCGGGTCAAACGCGCGGATTGAACAGCCTTCCGCGATCAACATCCGGACGAGCTCTATCGCCGGCGATTCGCGTATATCATCCGTTCCGCCTTTGAAGGATAGGCCGAGCACGCCAAGCTTCTTTCCCCGAAGCGTCCACAGCGCTGAACGCACCTTGTTGAGGAAGCGCGTCTTTTGATCCCTATTGATGTTTTCTACTTCTGCCAACAGACTAAAGTTGACACCAAGCTGTTCCGCGACACATCGGAAAGCAGCGACATCTTTCGGAAAACAGGACCCGCCATAGCCGATGCCGGGCCTCAGAAATCTGGGGCCGATGCGGCTATCCATCCCAATGCCTCTTGCAACCTGCTCAACATCGGCATTTGCCGCCTCACAGAGGTTTGACACAGCATTGATGAACGATATCTTGAGTGCGAGGAAGGCATTGGACGCATGTTTGATAATCTCTGCACTCTTGGTGGAGGTGAACAATAGTGGCGGTGGCTCAGACGAAGTACAGAAGCCGTCAATCGCTGCAGGCTGCTCATAGTAACTGCCATTTGTCAGCGGTTCATAGATCTTCGAGAGCAGAGCAGCGGCACGCTCACTATCTGTTCCGACCACGATTCGATCGGGATGAAGAAAGTCGCGGACGGCCGTCCCCTCTCGCAGGAATTCGGGATTGGAGACGACGTCGAACAGGTGTTGTGCGACCCCGTTACGCTCCATCACCCTCCGTATCCACTCGTTCGTATAGACAGGGACCGTACTTTTTTCGACGATAACCGTATAGGAAGTCAGCGAACGCGCGATTTCGCTGGCCACGGCTTCAACATAGGAGAGATCAGCAACACCCGAATCGCTTTGCGGCGTTCCGACTGCTATGAAGATCGCCTCAGCTTCGCGTGTGGCTTCGCCCAGGTCGCTCGTAAAACGCACTTTGGAGTTCCGATAACGTTCGAGCAATTCAGGCAGATAAGCCTCGTGGATCAGACTGTCTCCGCCTCGCAGCGCGTCGACCTTTTGCTGATCATTATCCACGCATACGACGCTATGCCCCATCTCTGCGAAGCAAACCGCAGCTACAAGGCCGACGTATCCAGAACCAACCACAGCAATTCGAATCGTGTTGCTCATAGCGTCTCACTGCCCTCATTCAGGTGGAATACGATCGTTCATGGTCATACTGCAATTCATCCGGCTTTAATCATGCGAACTTTACTAGACGGTGCCGCGGTCATTACAGGTGTCGGCGCAGGCAGAGGATTGCGTGGCGTAAGCGCGTACAACACGGCCTCCATCCGATTCGATACGCCGAGTTTGTCGTAGATACGGAAGAGATGATTCTTTACGGTGTGTTCACTCAGTCTTAATACTGTGGCCAATTCAAAATTGCTCAGCCCGTCCGCCAACAGATGCAGGACCTGCTGTTCGCGGGCTGTCAGCAGCGGCCTCCCATGACTATCAGTGACATCAGTGGATTTGGGGCGGGAAACGGATGACACGAGGTAGGCTAGCTGTTCATTGCTTGCCCAGATCTGTCCCTTATGGACACAGCGGATACTCTTACAGAGCATCTCGAATCGTAGGTTCGAGCTGCAGATGATGCCTTTTGCTCCTGCCCGGAATAAAGAAATGACCTCTCCGTAGCCAGGCTTCTGCGTGATCACGATCACTTTGGCATCCTTATGACGGTCTGGCAGAACTTCGAGAATCGCGACCGCGCTGCAAATGTTCTCCACTTGGGAAGACCCCAGCAGAATTACCTCGGCCGTACCATTCTTCGAAGAATCCAAAAGATGCTGCACGTCGCTAACCGGTTTAACGACCTGTATATCGGGAACCGGCTCAAATGCGTCGGACAGAAGATCGGACAGAATTGTGGGCAGGTTGACCATCATAAGCCTGATGCCAACGTTTGGTCCTTTAATATGAGTGCACAGATCCATGACTAGCTCCGATTCGAGGTTGTGGTCTATTAATAAAGAGCCGGTTTTTCGCGGTTGCAGTATCGGTTCAAATCCTGATAGAGCGTCAGTTAAGCCAGTTATCAGATTTTAGGTTCCTCAAGTAACCATGTCTAGGGTACGAAGGTAGTGCAACTTTCTTACTATGGCTCCGAAAAGAAAAGCTGTGAACAATTTTCCTTCGGCAGATTGACGCCAGCGGGGTGTGAGCACGGGACGAATGGCCGATGCAGCGCGGCATCGTGCGGCGGGCGGCCCCAGTTTTTCTGAAAAGCTGTAAACGACCACCCGGCGAAATCACGCATGGCTCCCTGACTGGCTATAGACCTCATATACCAATTCATGTGCTGCATGGGTTTTGCAGACTCGAGTCTGCCATGTTCTGTGCACGGAGATCCCGACTGAAGATCTCCCGGCAAGCTGATTTCATGCGTCGCTGTCGGCATGTGGCCAGCGCTCGCGCCGCGGAGATTCGCCAATTCGTTTCGCATTCATACAGTGAGGATGAGAAATAGGATTTAGTCCCTTCCCTTCATTGTCAGGTCGACAGACAGGTCCTACGATCATGCCTGTCGTAGACTCGCACTTCCGTCGCATCATTCTCGACTCGAACATCCAGAAGGCTCTCTGACAGGAGGCTATCCTCATGACACCTTCAAATAGAAAAGCAATTTTAGAGCTGGTTCAAATCGGTGATATCGGTCTGCTTTTTTCCTGCCTCGGTATCGCATATGGATTAACATCCCACCGCCATATCTTCGATCTCCTGAATTCTCTCGAAACGCGGCATCCCATTCAGGTGTTCATCGCTACGATCCTGCTTGCATTCGGATGGCACATAGCGCTTCGGTCCAATCGCTTATACCGTTCCCGCAGAGTGGAGGGCTATCTCCGAGAGACGCTGGATGTCTGCTCTGCCAGCGTTGTGTGTGCTCTGTTCAGCTTCGTATGGCTATGGCTGGTCGCTTCCCCTTCCAGGCGCACCCTTGTCGGACTCGGGATTGTCAGCATACTTTTCGGCGCTTTAACCTTTACCGCCCTCACGTTTGCTCGTCTGACTGGCCGAGTCACGATGCACGCGCTCCGCTCAAAAGGGCACAACCTCAGACACATCCTGATTGTGGGAACCAATCGTCGGGCAAATGTCTTTGCTCAGGATCTTGCCCTGCACCCAGAGTGGGGTTACCACCTGCAGGGTTTCGTCGATGATCAGTGGTGGCACAAAAAGACCTCCGATTCCAGTTCAGGACCTCTGCTCGGTGGATTCGACGCGCTGCCCGCACTGCTCAGAACTCTTCCTGTCGACGAAGTCATCGTGGCACTTCCTCTCGCATCTTTCTACCCACAGATAGCAGAGATCGTTATGCTGTGCCGGCAACACGGAATTGCTGTCCGCTCCATAGGAACCTTCTTCGCTCCGGAAGAATCACTGGCTTCACTCTTGAGTGGAGCTGTGGACTCGATCACGCTGCACGACGAGTCATGGGATGAAAGGGCTTCGATGATAAAACGCTCGGCTGACCTGATCATTTCGTTCTGGTTGCTTGTGGCGCTCGCTCCGGTCCTGTTGATGACCGCTCTGTTGATCAAGTTGACCTCTCCCGGACCTGTATTATTTGGACAAACGAGGATGGGGTATGGAAAGCGGCCGTTCAGGATACTGAAGTTCCGCACAATGGTTCAGGACGCCGAAAAGCTCATGTCACAGGTGGAACATCTCAATGAGACTCAGGGGCCGACCTTCAAGCTGAAAAACGATCCGCGTATCACCCCGGTGGGTAGATTTCTACGGAAGACAAGTCTCGATGAACTTCCTCAGCTTATTAATGTGCTGGTAGGAGATATGAGCCTGGTTGGGCCGAGGCCGTTGCCGCTGAGAGATTACCAGGGGTTTTCGCAGGATCGTCACCGGAGGAGGTTTAGCGTGAAGCCAGGCATCACTTGTCTGTGGCAGGTGATGGGACGGAGTTCGATCGGCTTCGATGAATGGATGGCTTTGGATATTCGTTACATTGAACAGTGGTCGGTTTGGCTCGATATTAAGATACTGTTTCTGACAATTCCCGCCGTTTTTCGAGGCTCTGGTGCTGTGTAAAGCTCAAATTCGACACAATTGCGCCCGGCGCAGCCTCTCTCTTGATGACTGAGCCGCCGTGGATGGTGGCGAACCCGCCGGTGCCTACCCCCCTCTCCCCTTCGGGGTATTTTGTGCGTAAGTGGAATGAATTCATTGGTTTAGCGGGAGGGTGTGGCGCTAAAATATTGCATCTATGGGGGTTGCGCCTAAAATACTTGTTTTGTGTGGGTTAGCGACGGGTTGGGCGGGGTGGAAGTGCCTGGCGCGGTGGACGGTGGAGATTTTGGTGTGCGGGACGTGGTGCTTTGTGGTTCTCTTGTGGTGAGTTTGTGGTGCGTTGTGGACGGCTAAATGGAGAGGGCCGCCGCAGCTTTCGCCGCTGGCAGCCCTCTGTTTTGATCTCTTCCTTAATTGTACCGAGTTGGAGATAACTCGTAGGACAGGTTGGGGAGAGATTACTCGAAAAAAAGTGATGGGCCCTTTCGCGGCCTGGGTAGAGGGTGTGCATATGGCCTTAAGTTGACAATCCCACCTATCGCGGTTGCCGACTTGCGTCAGGGCAGATAGCCCACCCGGGACAATTCTATTGGTCGCAACCTCTCAGTCATGAGTGGTAAATCACAAGGGATAATTAAATGCTTCCGTATGATATGTTATTGTTTCTTATTATTGCATATTGGATCCAGCGCATTGAGGCAGCCATTCATGATCAGTTTTCGAATTTCAGCGACGCCGGCGAAGAGGAATTCCTCTTCAAAAGGCAGTCTTCTTGGAGGAATCGCGATGGTCCTCTTATCTGTGTCCCTCCTGGGGTCTCTTGATGTCCCAGCGCCTGGACAAACCGTGATCGTGCGACCGACCGAAACTCACGAAATTCTTACCAATCCTGGGATGGGAATCCAAACCTTTCAGAGATATAACGGCGATTCACTGAACACCGGCGTCGTCTGGTCGGAAGAAGGGCCGATCCATCAGCTGAATGCACCTAGTAAACGTCCGGAGTTTCCAGAATCGACGGTTGCTTACTGCCGCTGGCACTGGGCCACGCTTGAACCGGAGATGGGAAAGATAAATTGGGACGTTATTGATCTCGCTCTAGCGGAGGCCAAACGGCATGGACAGCGACTCGCGGTCAGGCTAATGCCCTATGACCCAGAACATCCATTGCCAAAGTGGTACCAGCAATCGGGTGCGAAGCGCGCGAATTCGGATTTATCGAAGGATGGCAAAATTTGGCAACCCGATTTCAGCGATCCGTTGTATTTCAAATACTGGAGTGCGATCGTGAACGAGTTTGCCAAGCGCTATGATGGCCACCCCGACCTCGATAGCGTTGACATCTCTACCGTTGGCTATTGGGGCGAGGGGTGGAGCGACTATATGCCAGAGTTCCCAATCCAGAAGAAGCTGATCGATGTGTACTTGAAGGATTTTCGCAAGACGCCGCTACTGATGAATTTCGACGAGCCGGAAGCACTGGCGTACGGAACCTCACGCGGGGCGGGCTGGCGTTTTGATTGCTTAGGGGATATGAGGAAGCCCTGGTCAGCGATGCTCGACTCGTATCCCGAGCAGATTGCGACAACCGGCATTGGAGACGTGTGGAGAAGTGCACCGGTATCCATGGAGACGTGCGGCGTCCCCGAGTCGTGGTCCCGTGACGGATGGGATGTGTCCTATATCCTCAGCGAGGCACTGCGCTGGCATGTTAGTACGATCAACGTAAAATCCAGCGCAATTCCAAAACCATGGCAAAGCAATTTTGAGGAACTTGAGCGCAGGATGGGCTATCGCTTAGCGCTGAGGCGTGCTGAGTGGCAGGAGCAGGTTCGCGCGGGAGAGGCCCTTCATCTAAATACCTGGTGGGTAAACGAAGGTGTTGCACCGGTCTACAGGCCCTTCATACTGGCCTTTCGTTTGAGTTCACCCAAGAGTTCTGCCGTCCTAAGAACGGATGCCGATTTGCGCAAGTGGTTACCGGGCGATGCGGTCTTCCAGGATCCAATCTTTGTACCAGGAGACCTGCCGCCAGGAGAGTATACGTTGAGCGTAGCGTTGCTTGATCCTGTTACGTTGCTACCTGCTATTCGGCTTGCCATTGAGGGCCGTGGCGTTGATGGGTGGTACGACTTGGGCAAACTTCACCTGAACAAAGCCCTTTAGCTCTGAGTGTTGAATTCTGTTGAACAAGTACCGTATGGTAAGAGTTTCCCCAGTAGAAATTCAAGGACCAGCTTCACGAGGAAACACGACCGCCCCTCGAAACTGAATGATGCATATTTTAGCTGCGGTCGGCCACCTATTGCCCCTTGATGCTGACGAATCGTCGGCATCATGTGCCGGAAATCCATTTTGCGAGAACCGAGAACCCCGAGTTTCTATATGAAGAAAAAATTGGCCGCCACATGCCTACTCGTTATTGCCGGTGTAGCCTATGCATCTCCGACTGATTCCGCAACATTTAAGAGCGTGTATGCCGATCATGACGAGGCATTGGGAACCGACCCCCATTCAGCATTCTGGCAAGGTGCGCAGCCGGTGTATGCCGAATTAGATGTTCATGGCAAGATTGTCCCGAACCATCGCACAGAGGTTCGGTCGCGATGGACGAAGGATAACCTCTATCTTCTGTTCGTGTGCCCCTATGAAGAGTTGTATCTCAAGCCCACACCGAATACTGTGGCTGAGACAAATGAACTTTGGAAGTGGGATGTTGCGGAGCTCTTTATTGGTTCCGATTTTCGGAATATCCGACAATATAAAGAGTTCGAACTGTCACCACAGGGAGAATGGATCGACCTGGATATCAATCTCGACGCTCCACGCCACGAAGATGGTTGGACGTGGAACTCAGGATTTAAGGTCTCTGCCCGCATCGATTCTCAAGCGAAGATCTGGTATGGGGCTATGCAAATTCCTTTCGCCGCCATTGACCAACAGGCGCCCGCAGCCGGAAGAATGTTCCGTGCCAATTTGTTTCGCAGTCAGGGACCACCGAGCCAGAGTAAGTCGATTGCATGGAAAGCCCCAATGACCGAGACCTTTCACACTCCGGACCGATTCGGGCTGCTCGAGCTTGTGAAATCGAAGTAAGTCCCTTCCTGTAGGTCGGACAGTTTTTTAGAGCAGAATCAAAGTCGGTGTCCCTGCCGCATGTGAGAAAGAACAAAGACGAAATACAGGGATCCTTCACTTCGTTCAGGATGACGACTTCAAAAAGTAAGTCAGGGGTACACTCATCTTGAATTGGCCTTAGATGCTCTCAATATGCGATCGGAACGGGAGTCAGAATGTCTTCTTGAACTTCCTGGCCGCCGATAGCTGGCCCGTGCCAGAGCCCTCCTCCGTAGGTGGTAATGAAGATCTTTGCCGCATCGTTTGGATCTGGAATAACGCGATAACCCCATTTGAAGCTATAGCCTTTGATCCGGTTCCAATGAGCGCCACGATCCGTGGAACGATATGCAGCTGAATCAAAGCCCGTGATGTAAAGGATATCGGGATCTCGAGGATCGACAGTCAAGTCGAAGACGTGCTGTGAGTTCTGGAAGACCGGCTTCCACGTCTGGCCAGCATTTGTGGAAAGAAATACTCCTCCGCCACTGTCTACGTTCTCTCCCTGGTGTCCCCAGGCCGAAAGGTATAAGCGCTGCGAGTCGCGCGGGTCGATGGTGAGCTTGGTGGGTCCATTCACCCCGGCGGGAAGATCGATTTTGACCCAGTGCTCGGCTTTGTCTGTGGAGCGGTAGAGCGCCCCCGACCCGGAAACTGGAGGATCTATCCCCTCTGAGGAGCGGGCGACGACGAGATAGAGCGTGCCCTCTTTGTCCTGCGTGAGACGCCAGGCAAACGGTTGGGTTTCGGTGATGCCGTCGTTTTTGAGGGCCCACGTCTTACCGTTATCGACCGATTTGTAGACGCCGCGACCGAACGCAGTGGCATAGAGGATCCGCTTCCCTGCCGGGCTTTCGGGATCCAACAAAATGTGCGTGACTGCGGTTTGCGGCATTCCCATGTTGCTGGGCGTCCAGTGAAGGCCGCCGTCAGTCGAGACGGCTACGCCTCCCGTGTACTGTTGCGTACTACGCGTTCTCCACATCTTGGGGCGGGGCAGATCATGCACGCCGCTGAAGGCCCCCCAGATGAGTCCCTTCACAGCAGGATCGAAGGCGAGCCAGTAGGTTGTATTGCGCCAGTTTTCGGGAACGCCGCTGCTGGTGCTCTGCCATGAAGCGCCGCTATCTTCGCTTTGGAAAAGACCTACATCTGTGTAGTCGATGAACACATGCTTCGAGTTGAAGGGATCGAACTGGACTCCATGGATCGTAGTCACATCGAGTCCTCGGGTCGTCCATTTGTCTCCACCAACGCGCTGAGAGTTCACATCTTTCCAGGTCTTGCCGCCGTCGAGGGTCCGATAGGTGCGGAAGAGATCGGTGGCGTAGCAGATGTTCGGATCAGTAGGCGCTACACCGAGGCTCCATGGGGCATCTGGAAAGACCGATTCTGTGTTGGGCACCGCTGCACGCTGCTCGATCCAGCTTCTGTCAAGGTTTGGAGCGGCGATAGTCGATTCCTTGTAGACGATGTTCCAGGTCTTGCCAGCATCGACGGTCTTAACGATGCCGTTGTATAGGCCGGGGCCGCTAGCGCCCACTTCCACAGCTCGAGGACGAAACCCGGCATACGCAACCTCCCCATGTTCGTCGCTGGTGGAGATGGCGTGAAAGGTGACAGCACCCTGGTCTAGAGGAAGAGAAGGCGTGGCATCGCGCCAAGTGCTGCCAGCGTTCTCGGAGGTAATGATTTTGCCATCCTGCGTCGTTGCATAAAGCCAAGTGGCGTTGCCCACACGCGCCGCACTAGCGGCGGAGATATTGCTGCTCAATTGGCCGAGCTCCACTACCGTACCTTCGCTGTTTAGTTTGTAAGCTCCTTTGCCGGCAATGGCGATCAGGCTGCCTTCGTGAAAGGTCAGAAGGATGGCGCGTTGCGGGATGGAAGCTAGTTGCTTCCAAGTGGCTCCACGGTTGGCCGAAATATAGACGGCGGAAGTGGAGTGAGTTTTCGTAAAGGCCACGTAAAGCCTTTGGGAATCTTGCGGATCAACGGCAATTGCCGAGATGCTGCCAGCTGCTGGATAGGAATTATCGTCCGACGTGAAGAAGATGTCCGCGTGATCACCTACCTGATGTTCGACCGTATTTTTATGCGGGTCGGGGAAGACCATGCTCCATGACTTTCCGCGATTCTCGCTACGCCATAGGGCCTGGTTCCCGGCGTAGATTACATCCTTGTTTGCGGGATCGAAGGCGAAAGTTTCAATGACCGAACGCAGATTGAACATGCGCCAGGAGCTGCCGTCGTCACGAGTGATGTAACCACCGGTCATGTCACAGTGTTCGACGACTAGATGGGGGTCGTGCGGACTGATGGTTGGGGCAATCATTGTCCCACCGCCGCCTTGACCGATCACCTTCCACGAGTCGAAACGGGGGGCCTGTCCCCAAACGGGGACTACCAGAGTAACCAGAAGGAACAGCGTCATTACACGGATTCGTCTCAAGAAAACTCCGATCAGGAATCGAGCAAAGCCAATCAATGCGTAAGGGCACGGCCAGATTTTCTTACGATTGTTGTGCGCTAAAAGCGGTTGGTGGAGATTTGCGCTGCACGTTTGGCGTCTACAGATATATCGTTTTATTACGTTTACATATATTTAGTATTCTTTTAGCCAACTGTCAAGCGTCCCTATCAAACCGCCTAATGCGCGGCATGGCGAGCCTTTGGAAGGAGTTCCATGATGAGAGATTTAACACGGCGAGAATTCTTGCATGCTGCGGGGGGGCCGCGGCAGGTAACGCGATGGTCAGCCACCATGCGCTCTTTTTTGGTGAAGAGGAAACTACTCTATTCACGGTCGATGGCGCAAGCGGCGGTATACGCGACCGAACCTGTGTGCCACTCCAGTCTCTGATCTTCCCGGAACCACATGAAATCGTCGGCTCGGGCAGCGACTTCGTTGTCGACAACCAGGTACGTATTGTCGTGCCGTTCGATGCATCCGAAGAAGATTTACGTCTAGCCGGTCTGCTGGTGAACGAAGTGGGTGATCAGCCTAGAGCTTATTCACTTCTCAAATTGGCGACGCCATTGTTTACCTGGTATACGATTCCGTCTAATACAGGCCCCGAACTCGCGCGTACTGAATTCTTATGGCCGCGTAGCTTATTTCGGTGCTTCGTAACGCTGCTTTGCAGAGGGATCGTAAATGGTCGGTATCGTTCCTGTGACGACGATACCGAGTGTGTGTTGGAGTGTGACCCCATTCAGGCCAGTGGCCGTAATCGTCACAGTGTATTGACCGGCGTGCGTATAAGCGTGAGACACCAGCGAACCTTCAGCACTTACGCCATCGCCAAAAGCCCAGTGATACTGCAGCACCGGCGTTGCAGTGTCACTTGAAGAGGCGCGAAGCTCCAATGATGTACCGGCGAGCGCGGTCGCCGGCGCATGTGTTTCAAAGGCCAGCTTAGCCGACTCCACGGTGGTATCGACCAGCTTCAAGATACGAACGGAATGTGGCGATTGTATGATCGCTAGCGCGCCATTCTGTATCGGGACGACACCGCCCCGCAGAACATCGGTGGCAGTATACGAGCCGTTCTCATTCAGACTTAGAGAACTGAGTTTAAATGTGTGACTGCGAGACTCTTCGGTCCAGTTGAAAATAACTAAGATTTGTTGCTGTCGATCTTCCTTCAACACGAAGACGCTTGGCTGCCCGTCTGCAGGCAGGTAGGTCATAAGATCGAGCGGGACGGCTGCGCGGCCGAGTCTTGCCATGTCAAGCAGTTCAGGGTTGCGAACCAGTGCAAGACGTTCCGGTGACGCCCCCAGAGTGGGCAGATCGTCGCCGATCTCAAACATACCGCCAGAGATGGCCGAGAGCGCTATGGAAACCTCTGCCTCGTTCAGTGTCAGAGGGCGTACATTGCCATGCCATGCCCGGTCAGGGATGGTTTGCATCGAGACGGTAAAGGCGTCCGGATCAGTCACGAAGAAGTTACGGTTCATGTAATAACGTGCTGCCACGCCTGACGCTGCATCGCGTGTCGATTCAAAGGTATGACCGGTGTCCTGAGATGTGCGGCCGGTATTCACGATGCCCACAGGGGTGAGCATGGGACTGCCATCCTTGTCCAAAACAACATCATTTCCGACTGCATTGCGAATAGTCTCAAGACCGATGCGCAGGGCTTCCAGAGCGGTCGTATTCGGCCGATGGAACACTCCCTCGACCGCGGCTGAATCCATGAAATCCATTTTGATGAATCGTACGCCCCAGTCGTTTACAAGAGTGCGATAGGTATATCTTAGGTAGTCCTCAGCGCCGGGATTGGTCGTATCAAGAGCGTAGAGTTCATCAAATTTGCCACCCACCTTGCCAATATGAACCGGCTCCCCTTCACGGTTGTGCACCAACCAATCCTTGTGGTGCTCATATACCCAGGACCGCTCTGATACCTGAAACGGCGCCACCCACACACCGAAGGTAAGCCCGAGCTTTCGCACCTGATCGCCCACGTACGCCATACCCCGCGGGAAGGCCTTGCCATCCGAGGTGGCATACTCTCCGCGTGCATACTGATATCCCTCATCTACCTGGAAGTATTTGTAGCCGAGCGATTCGAGATTCTGCGCGAGCCATACAGCATTGGTGAGGACCGGGTCCTGCGTGACGCCATAATAGTAAGCTGTCCAACTCCACCAGCCGATAGGAGTTGGGATGGTGACGAGCGCCTTGTGCAAAATGCGGATGGCACGGCCGTAGTTCTCGAGCTGCTCATGATAATGAGGACCAATGGCAAACATCAACCGTTCGGAGCTGACGCTGTCCCCCGCAGGCACGCTAAGGTGGAGCAGGACATTGTTTGCTGACGAATACCCTCGTTCGGTCTCCTCGCTCAGAACTTCATTCGTTCCTGTGGCCGCGACATCGTACGAGAGCACGTGAGCACCAGGCCCATTGCGAGAACTCTTCAGATGAAAGACCGTGAGAAACTTGTCAGCGGAAAGTGCTCCCATGAAAAGGCTCTGTCCGCTTTGCCGGTTGTAGACAAGCTGACTACCGAAAGCGCGGTGCATGCCATCTGTCGGCTCCCCGAGATCCATCAGCTTCAGCTGCGGTGTATCTTCGCTAAAGCTGTCGGAGAGAATGCGATCTTCCGCATCCGGTCCGTTCAGACGCATCACTGTGCCGGAGCTGCTCCGCACCACGTGTATAGCCTGTACGTCGACAGGCAGGGATGTGGAGTTGTACAGGCGGACCTGTACGTCTCCCCAGGGCTGGTCATCATACACGCGGAAATCACAGACAAGATCGGGTATACCTCGCAATCCGGTATGCGTCACAGTGAGCATACGGCCGGCCCCCAACTCATCATGAAAAGAAGCAACTGAAGTCAGATGCTGCGGATATAACGACGACTTCAATGTCGATCCTGCAATGTCTGCCTCAATCTCCGAACGCAGTACCTCTCCGGAAACCGCTGTTGAATGCAATGCATAAGATCCATTGCTAAATGTCTCTACACTGAGAGCTCCGCCTCGTATTATGTTGACCCCAGAGCGTGTTGCTTTTTCGCATAATCCGCTCCGCGGCCATGCCAGTATCGAATCAATCAAGAGCAACAGTACGATAACAGGAACTTTCCATTTCATCGCGGATAAACCTCGGGAAGATTAGATCTCCAGTAAGAGATGGTTGCGTTTAGCCGCCTGCTTGTAGCGGCTATTTGATCGTTCAGCTGTAGATTGGCCACTAGAGCAAGATGGTTATTGCGGCTGGACGATGGACTTTCTGCCTCTTCGCATAGACCATGCCACAAGCAGACCCACGCAGATCCAAAGGACACCGAGGAGCTGGGCATTGCGGCTCAAGTGTATCCAGATGAAGGTGCAGACCAAGATCCCCAGCGCAGGGATGAGGAGAGGAAGCGTAACCTTCTCCTGCGAACGAAACTTGTAGTGAACCAGAGCAGCAGCGTTAACCCCGATGAAAGCGATGAAGGCACCAAAGTTGAGTAGCTCGGCACCCTGCTCATAGCTGAGAAGAAAAGCTCCCATCAATGCAATCGCGCCAACAATTAGAACGTTGTTCCGCGGTATAAGATGCCGGGGATCGATCGCGCCAAAGACCCGTGGTGGAAGCGAATTGTTTCTTCCCATGCTGTACATCAGCCGGGAGGCCCCAAACTGTGCGGCGACTGCCGATCCTAGATTTGCGACCAGCAGAGTCGCGTTGAGCAATTGAAACAGGAACGTACCGCCTACGCGTGCGGCTACATGCACGAACGCAGTGTCGACGATAGATGAAGGGAATGGCTGTGTAGCCGGCCAAGCGAGTTGCGCCACATAGACTTCAACCATAGACAAAATCCCAATGATGACGCACGTGAAGACGGTTGCCAGCAAGATGTTCCGGCGAGGGTTTTCCACCTCTTCGGCCATGGTCGAGATTCCATCAAAGCCAATGTAGGTGAGAACAGCAACTGAGGTGCCTTGGAAGACGGTCGAAGTGGAAAAAGTCGAGGGATCGTAAAAAGGCCGGAGAAGATCGAGTCCGGTGGGATGCACCGTGGAGAAGATGTAACGGACGCCCTCGCCAAGAAAAAGAATGACGACAAGGCTCATGACGATGGAGAGAATGGCGTTGACACGTCCGGAGGTTTGAATACCGCGCGTGTTCAGATAGGTGATGAGCAAAGCGAAAGAGATCACCCAGAACGCATAAGGGACGTTGGGAACGACGTTGCGGGCAGCCTGGCTACACCAGATGACACAGATGATGGGGTTGAGGACATAGTCCATCAGCATCGCCCAGCCGACGATGTAACCGAGTTTGGGGTTGAGTTCTTCTGAGACATAAGTAAAGGCGGAACCCGCGCGGGGATAGACGCGAGCCATGCGCCCGTAACTGATCGCAGTGAATAACATGGCTACCATCGCGATGAGAATTGTGGTGACCACATGCCCGTGCGCGAGATTACTGACTACACCATAGATGCCCATAGGAGCCGTGGGCTGGATGATGATGATGCCATAGACGATAAGGTGCCACAGCTTCAATGAACGCTGAAGACGTGGCGCCTCGGGTGAGCTACTCATCTCGTTTTCCACGTGGGCTTCTCATCCTGATATATTTTTTAGTTGCTTCTTGTTTCGTTTGCACAGAAATATCTTCACCAAGAATACCTATTTTCGCGCAAAGCAGGCAGGTATTCCCATCAAAACATTCCATCAGGACGAATGGCGTTGGAGGCACGCCTGATTCCCGAGGGGAATTGCCAGTCTCAGCGCGAGATTACATGACAATACCACCTGTTGGCGCGTCTCCATTAAACGAAATAAAAGTGCCTACATAGAATAGGCCGGGTGTTACGCTTTAGGGGAACCGAAGTCTACGTGAGAATTTGCAAGATGTATCCGTATTCCGCGATACCCATTCTCAAAAAGCTTGTACGACAGGGCAAGAGGAGATAACAAGCAATGAATCGCCGTCAACTGCTTCACACAACTGGACTAGGACTGGTAGGAGGAGTAATGGCTCATGCCGCTGTCCTCCCAACCTCATCGCCAGACACGAAGGACCACCTCGAACCACTGAGCCTGGCCGACTACGAACCGACGAGCATGCTCCAAGTGCCGGAAACGCATGTAGCACGATCTCGCTTCCCCGTGATCGATATTCACACACACATCACTGTTTCCGCCAAGTCGAAAAATGGTGTAGAACTGGCTCCGGAGCGGCAGTTCCTGGGCACTCCTCAGGAGTTACTCGCGGTAATGGACCGAAAGAACATTCGTTCCATGGTCAACTTGACTGGAGGGTACGGTACTGGCCTCACGGAAACGATCCAAAAATATGATGGCTCTTTTCGCGATCGTTTCTATACGTTCACGGAGCCTTCTTATTCACTGTTTCTAGAGCCGAATTATCCAAAGCTGCAGGCGCAAGCTATCGAACAGGCGCACCGAGATGGAGCTCGCGGGCTAAAGATTCTGAAGACCCTGGGGCTTTATTTGAGACACAACATTACATCGGGAACGTTGGTGAAGATTGACGATCCCAGATTCGATCCGATGTGGGACGCCTGCGGACAACTGAATATGCCGGTTGCGATTCATGTCTCGGATCCGGTTGCTTTCTTTACGCCTACGGACCGTTTCAACGAGCGGTATGAAGAACTCAGCAATCATCCCGACTGGTCTTTCTGTGGGGGCGACTTTCCGAGCAATGCTGAGCTGATCGAGGCGCGGAACCGGGTAATTGCACGCCATCCGAAGACGAGATTCATCGTGCTGCATGTAGGAAACTTCGCGGAAAATCTGCCGAATGTCTGCGAAAATCTGGATCACTTTAACAACATGACTGTGGATATTGCCGCGCGTATTGGCGAGTTGGGACGGCAGCCCCGGATGTCACAGGCTTTCTTCGACAAATATCAAGACAGGATCCTGTTTGGAACTGATGCTACCCCGCACGGCGACGAGTACCCCCAGCAGGTGTTCAACGACAAACTCTATGAGATCTACTATCGATTTCTTGAGACAAACGACGAGTATTTCGATTACGCTCCTGCGAAAACACCGCCCCAGGGCCGCTGGCGCATATCCGGCATTAATCTACCGGAGTCGATTCTGCGCAAGGTCTATAACGGGAATGCTGGACGTGAACTGTACGTCCAAATGTGAACAGTTTCAGTATTTTCTTACCCCGTGCATTTCGGGAAGCTTGACGTGCCTTCCGCAAAAGACTAAAACGACGAAAATGGAATTAATTAATATGCCTAAAAATAACATAAAAAATAAAATAGTAATTGCCATTGGATTGATTATGGCCATTTTCCTCGCCGCTCTAACGGCTCGCGCGGACGGCTTTACTGTAGTGGGACCAGGCGGCGGTGGCGCAATGTATCACGCGACGATCAGCCCACACGACCCCAACGAGGTGCTGGTCGCCTGCGACATGACGGGAGCCTACATAAGCCATGATGGCGGGCATTCCTGGCGGATGTTTAACCTTCGGGGTACAGTGAGCTTCTTTGCTTTCGATCCGATGCAGCCCCACACAATCTATGCGGGGACAAAAGCTCTGTGGCGCAGCACTAACGACGGTGAATCGTGGAACCTGATTTGGCCGAAACCCTCGACGGTCACTGGCATCCGCATGAACTCAGACCATGCCGACGAGACCATTGTCACTGACTCAAATTCCATGGGAGAGATCGTTGCATTGGCGATCGATCCGACTAACTCCCATACCCTCATTGTTGGTAGCGTCAAGGAAGACAAAGCAGCCGTGTTCCTTTCAAAAGATGACGGCAGCGCTTGGGAAAAAGAGCATGATTTGACGAGCGCTCCGCAAAAAATCTGGATTGATCCTCACTCCAATGAGGGTAACCGCGACATCTACATCGCTGGTAAGCGGGGCATTACAGTTCGGCGCGACGGGAAGTGGCAGGATCGACCAGCGCCTAACAATGTTGACTTTACTGATATCAGTGCGGGCTTCTCCGTAGCAAAAGGAGTCACGTTCTATGCCACCTCTGACGCAGGGATATTTTTGTCCAGAGATGGCGGCGTTTCCTGGAATTCATCTCCTCTGCCGGGTAGTGGTGCGCAGGTTCGCGCCGTCGCTACGAGCTTGAACCATCCTGAATCTGCCTACGCCTCGTATAGCCACCTTCAACTCAATGGAAAAGTCTGGATAGGCGTCGCGCGCACGCGGGATGGCGGGCGCACATGGACGCTGGTGTGGAAAGAGGACACGACGACATCTTCGCCCAATGTTCACGATGCCTGGATTTCGCAGCAGCTCGGAGTGAATTGGGGCGAGAATCCGCTGGGGCTTGGCGTGGCGGAGCAGGATCCAGAATTGTGCTATGGCACGGACTTTGGCCGTACGATGATTACGACCGACGGGGGAGTAAGCTGGCGCGGCGCATACTCGAAGAAAGTGTCTGGGGCAAATTGGACGAGCACAGGATTGGATGTGACCACAAACTACGGATACTTGTTCGACCCATTCGACGCGAACCGCCGCTTTATACCGACAACAGATATTGGCCTCTTTCGTAGTGAAGATAAGGGCCGTTCGTGGACGCGATCATTGACTGGCGTCCCCCAGGCGTGGAGCAATACAACATATTGGGTTGCGTTTGATCCTGCTGTCCGAGGCAGAATGTGGGGGGTGATGTCTGGAACCCATGACCTTCCTCGGCCGAAGATGTGGCGACGAACCCCCGTGGCGAAGTACAAAGGAGGAGTCTGCTCGAGCGTCGATGGAGGCCGCACCTGGAAGCGATCCAGTGGGGGAATGCCTGAGACTGCCCCGACGCACATCCTGCTTGATCCATCGAGTTCTGTGGGAAGGAGGACACTGTGGGTTGCAGCGATGGGACGCGGTGTCTATAAGAGCACGGATGACGGGGTTACATGGACATTGAAGAATCGTGGGATTGTGCAGAATGAACCTTTGGCATGGAGGCTGTCTCGAGCAGGAGACGGCACGTTGTATGTAGTGATTGCGCGTCGCAGTGAAGATGGGAGCATTGGCACGAGCGACGATGGAGCAATCTATAAATCTACCGATGGCGCAGAATCGTGGGTTCCTGTGAAGCTCCCGGAAGGAGTGAACGGCCCAAATGGCCTGACAGTCGACCCACACGATCCAAACCGTCTTTACCTAGCGGCATGGACCAGGGCAATCGGATTCCATGGCAGTGGCGGAGGAATCTTCCTGTCGGTGGATGGAGGCAAGAGCTGGAAGAATGTGCTGGATCGCGACCAGCATGTTTATGACGTTACCATCGATCCGCAAAATTCAGCCACATTGTATGCCTCGGGCTTCGAGTCCTCGGCGTGGCGCTCGACGGACCGCGGAGAGCAATGGATGCGCATTCCTGAATTTGACTTCAAATGGGGGCAGCGAGTCATGCCGGATCCCGAAGATCCAGGAATGATCTATATCTCAACCTTTGGTGGCGGCGTGTGGCATGGTTCTTCCAGTGGCGATCAGCGAAGACCTGACATTGCTACCCCCGAGCTTGAGCCTGGGCGCTGATGCAGTGCGCTAAGGGCTACACTCCGAGGGCGCTGGCCCTCTCGAATCCAGTCTGCAGAGAAAGGTCTCGATGAGGCGTAGAGATTTATTGAAGAGTGCCGCACTCCTGCCTTTGTTGCCGGGGGTGCATGCACTTGCTGAGAATGCGAAGCACCTCGACAGCCCGAGGCATCTATGGCAAGGATATGACTTTGGTTCGTTTTTTCCGGCCAAGGAACGTTTGAATCAGGGCCCATTCGATATCGACCAGGATCAGGGTTGGCAGACAGTCTTGTTTACGACTCCGTCGGAAAAGCCGTTGCGCAATCCTGGCCTTGGCCTTGTCGGCTATGCATGGGAGGAAGGTGGGCCGTCGGTAGCCGTGCGCGAAGGGCGGCAGACGCTGGAAGATCATGTTGAGAAGATGGCCAGTCTGCCATTTGTCGATGTGCTCTACATTCGCTGTGACTGGCGCAATGTGCAGAAGCAGGCAGGCAGATTGGATCTGGATCCGGTATGGGACTTGACCTTGGCGGCTGCGAAGCGGCATGGACTGCGCGTCGCCTTCCGCATCCAGTCGTCCAACACAGTATTTCAACCGCAGCAGCTTGCACTCCCCGAGTTTTTGCGCCACCGCATTCCTATGGTGAAGATCGGCCCTATGGGGAAACACGGCGGTAGCGAACTCTCCGGCGGAGCCACGGGTTATTGGATTGAACCGCGCTATGATCATCCTGAATATCTAAAGGCTTTGACGGAATTGAATCATCTGCTGGCAGCGCGATTTGATGGGGATCCGCTGATCGAATGGGTAGACATGATGCATGTGGGATTCTGGGGAGAAGGCCACTTTGGGGGTTACCCAAGCCCCTTCCCTGATCTAGCCACGGCGCAACGCACACTCAATAAGATGGTGCGTATGCAGTTGGCGACCTGGAAAAGGACACCGCTTGCAATGAACACTCAACCTGATATCAGCAATACGGGAAATCGAGAGGCCATTGATATCGCAGTTCGGAGTGGAGCGTGGGTTCGTTCCGACAGCATCATTGTCGAAGAGCCGATTCAGATTGAGGAACTGGCCAATAGACCTCCATGGCTGGCTGCCATTCTAGAAGATGGTTACTTTAGATCATATGACGCATCGAAACTGGCGGTGGACGCGTCAGGAGTGAATGAACTAGAGAATTACATGCTGCATGCTCTGGATTTGAAGGCTAACTACTGGGCTCTCTGGACTGAATCAGAGCATCTGATTAGCTATAACGAACACTTCCCTCGAGGATTCGAGCGTCTACAGACAAATATGGGTTACCGGCTGCGGCCTTCCTGGGTATGGCAACGAAAGCGCTCTGGGACTTCGGAGTTGGTGATCGCCATTTCGAATCGAGGTGTTGCAGGAGTTCCGGGAGTGTTGTGGCTGCAAATCGAAAGTCACAATAGCACGTTCAAGCTACGAGGCACGCTGGATCCCGGATACCCGCATGGCGGCGGCCTTCGGCTGGCCTCTTTCCTGCTGCCGCACGGATACGTTGGGAAAGTTCATCTGTCAGCAGAGATCGAAATTAGGCCGGGCGAGTTGAAGCCTGTTGCCTGGGCGTGTGAGCAGCCCGGAAATCCCGATGGTTCCATTTCCATTGATGTAAAGAAGATGGGCGATCCAAACTGGCGTAAAGCGATCTGAATCCGGTCTGTACATTGTTGATCATCGCAACCGCTCCGATGGGCCACGTCATCCATAGCAACTTCTTCGTGAAGTAGTGAAACCATTCAGAACATAGGCATGGAGGTCTCACCTTGTGAACCTCAACTGGAAGATCACTTTCTGCATCTCTTCGATATCAATGATCGTGGAAAGACGGGCCACCTCAGCGTTGAGTTACTCCATGGCACCGGTACTACCGGAACCGGTTGTTCTGTAACCGGAGAGGCCGGTATCGCCGCCCTGTTTTCAGCTCAGGAAGCCCCGCTTGATTATGTTGAGGCTACGCTTCCCTCATTTCCCTGCCATACCCTTTGGTTGGGGGGATTGGAAGCGGACCGGATCTACGATCTGGAACTTGCCGGTAGCAATCTTGCATCCGGAGAGGCTACTGCTCCCGGCGTGCCTTTGCTCTCGCAACAAGTTCGCGCGAACAAGCATGGTGTCGTTCAGGTTATATCTGGCGCCGCCTCTTTTCCAGCCCCAGCCGCATGCGACTCCACACTATCTGAGGACGCTCCATGAGTTCACTTATCCGTGCCGGAATCAGCCATCGCGACCCGGGAAAAATGATGTGACATCATGCTATCGGGGAGTAAGAGAGCTTTGTGGAAGGCCTCTCTAGCCTGATCAGGATGATGCAGGGCGGCCTGAATGGTGCCTGTGTTGTACCACCACCACCCGGTGTAAGCACTGGTATCGGTGGAGCGTTCGGCATCAGCCAACGCCTCCAGTTTTTGCTGCTGTCGCTCGACATCATAAATGCCAAGTTGTTTTTTAGCCTTGGCCACCCATGCGGAATCCCCGCTGTTTTTGCTGATGGCTACCTTCTGTAGCATTTGCTCGGCCTGTTGGGGGTGTTGGCAGGTCTTGGCAATAGCCGCCATTCTGACATAGGCCTGCGCAATCGCGCCATTCATCAGGAGGCCCGGGTGACTGGCGGCAAGAAACCCTCCCGCATCGGCGCAGTGTCCGGATGTAGCCTCAGCCTCAGCTTGCATAAGTTGAATCTCGAAGAGAACCTGCTCCGCACTCACCCCACCCTCTTCGCTCGGGAAGAACCGGTCCTTGAAGAGTGCCAGTGCCTCGTCATATTGCCCTGCTTCAGCCCTCGTCAAAGCAAGTTGATAAATCAGATTCGCGGGCATAGTAGCCGGCGCTGTATTGTCCGTGACGGATGGATAACGCCCAAGCGCCGCAGCGCGCTCTTGCGCCGAGACACCGGTCAGACTCATCGCCTCATCCAAGCCTACATAAATATCAGCATTAGTCGGATCGCTCTCCACACCTTCGCGGAAAGCCACAAGCGCACGTTGCGGATCGTCTTTGAGGTGCAGCCATGCTTTTCCCATATTGGCGTCAAGCACAGGCATCTTTGGAGCAAGACGCTTTGCCTCTGTCCAGTGTTCCATTCCCGGGTCGTACAATCCCTTGGAAAAGAGCAGCGTTCCAAGAAGATAATGGGCCGTTGCATCGCTGCTGTTCGCTGCAAGCGCTGTTTCCAGGACAGTCCTATCCATCGACGACGATGGAAACACTAAGCTCGGTGAAAGATCTTCTGCCATCTGCCAATTGCGCACGGACCCGCTGCCGAGCTTCGCCCTACAGTACGCGGCGTAATAGAGAACCATAGGATTCTTCTGCGGTAGCACTGACCCAGGCTCGCTCTCATCGACAGGGACCTCCGGATAGGTTCTTTCCAACACGGCTAAAGCTTTTTGGTAAAGGCCGAGGCTGATGTACTCGGTAGCGACTCGTAGAACACGGTATGGATCGGCAGCCAGGTGAGGCAGGTCAGGCGTACCTAACTCTTCTTTCACAAAGTCGCTCAGCGGTTCCATCGCCAACTCAAGATGCGCGAGCTTGTCGGCCTGCGCAATATCGCCTGTTGCGCGCGTAATCGCCTCCAGTTGCTCCTTTGTACGGATGTCCAGCGGAGCCGCGTCCACCGCGTCTTTCAGAAATTTCTGCGCCCCTTGCAAATCTCCCTGAAGTGCTCGCAACTCAGCAATCCGCGCTGCCGCTCGGGCGCGGAACTCTGCTTGACGAAATGCAATCTCGTAAGCAACCTGGGCCTCTCTCCTATGCCCCAGGCCGTCTTCAGCCATTCCGAGATAATATGCAATCTCCGCATTCGGTGTATCTCGCTTCTGCACTACTTGCAGCAACTTCTCTGCCTCCTCAAAGTGCTGCAGTGCTGCTCCCAGCCTTCCCGCTGCCATCTGCAAGGTGAGGCTGTACGGATACTTCACCAGCGCCTCTTGATAAGTCGCGAGCGCGAGCAATGTCTTTCCATTCAACTCCTGTTCCGTGCCTAGCTTGAGCCATTCGTCTTCGGTTCTGCTGGCTGCGTTGGGGATACGATAAATCTGCTGCGGGCCGACGTTGATCGTCGACTCCGGATCCCAATCGTAATTGCCGTCGGTATGTTGGAGCAGCATCTTCCCCTCACGATCGCGCAATTCAAAAGTCACCTTCGCAAAATGGTCTTTGACCGCGACTGCATGGGACCATGTCTTCTCTGGCACCAGATCAGTAGTTTCACTCCAGAGGGCTTGTCCGTTTTGCACCAAACGGATCTGCGCCCCAGGGATACGTTCATTCACATTTAGAGCAGCGGACACACTGGAGTCATGCGATTGGAAGGAGACAACCCCGACCTTGTTCGCTCGCGATATACCCCCCGTTCCACGCACCGGCATCCAGAATTCGCTAAAACGGATTGTCTGGCCGGGGTTGAGAAAAGCATACGTCTCCTGATTGCGGAAGAGTCCTGCCTGTACCTCAACATAGGCGCTGTCGTTGTCTGAAAGAGCCTTTCGCCAGGCCAGTCCGGAGACATCAGATCCCCATGACCATATCTTCTTCGCAGGCAATTCGCTGTACTCTGCGTAATGCACCGTGCCGGTCTTCGTCTCAGGATTCCAGATACCCATAAACGGTTCGTGACTTCCATGCACAAAAAATGACACGGGCCCGTCTGTCTGATTTTTTATAACGCTAAAGTCTTTCCCATCCGGGGAGATCGGCCAGTGATTGACTTGTGTGAAACCATGCGAGGCCACAAAACGCATGGGGTATTCGATGTGCGAATCATCCCATACCTGGATGCCTGCGTTGTTCCACCAGTAGTAACGGTGGCGCACGTCGCTTCGGTTGTAGAGCGTAACTCGTTCCTCCAGCAGCGTAGAACCTGGCCGGAGAACCAACTCGACTCCCCACTGCATGCCATACACGCGGTCGATATTGCCCACAGACACCGACGCGCTTCCATCAGGGTGTCCCGCATATGCGAAATCTACCGGCGACATAGAAACCCAGTTGTGCGAAACCGGAAAATTGTACTCCACACCGAACGCGGACCAAGCACCTCGATAACCTATCTCTGCCTTCTTAATCGAAGGGTTCGCATAGAACATCGACTGGCCGCTAATCTTGTCGATACAGGTGTAAAGATGGCCACCTATATCAGGAAGCACGGTGCACTTCAGGTATTCATTCTCCAGAAACACCGCCCGCCAGACGTGTTCCTCCTTCTGCCCAGTAAGATTTTTTCTTAATGTGTAGGGATAGCTGAATTGGGTTGTCGAATAGGTATCAAACGGAGGATTGGGATCGGGTTGTCCCTCCTCGTAGGTCGGAAGCGTGACACTGCCTGACCATACCTTCACTTGAGCTGCAACAGATCCACTCGCTACGGCCAGGGTTCCCATAAGCGCTACGACACAGGCAGAAATTGTCTTCATAAACCTCACTTCGTCACTACGCAATCTCAAGTTTGGGCACAATCAAATTCAGTAGCTGGCTTGGCCGGAACGGCAGGAGCCGTTTTCTCAGCAGTGAAAATGTTGCTTTTTATTATGATAAATTCCTTTTACTTACTTTCAGTCAAGCTTACATGCGTTGTCAACCTCCCGACAGTCCGGGGATCCATGTCTCGACAAAAACAGATCAAAAGCGCGGCCATCGGCCCATTCTCTTCGACATGTAGGCGCTTGTACTAGCAATTGCCTGCCTGTCGATTGCGCCAAGGATTGTGCGATGGGCCGATTCAATAGCGAGTTCCGGGGAGCGGATCGCCCACTCCCGGAACCTCCAGCTTCAGCCCGCATAAGATTCCACAGTAGCCGGTGAGAGCAGCGCCGCCGACTCCGTATCCAGATAGAGCGTCGCATTCGGATGACGCCGCAAAATCGATGCAGGTGCTGCAGGATTGACCTCTCCTTCAAAGCACGCTTTGATCGCGTTCGCCTTCCTCGCATCCGGGGCAATACAGAGAATCTGCTTCGATTTCATAAGCTGCTTGATGGTGATGGAAAGCGCCTGCCGGGGAACATCCGCAAGCGTAGGGAACCAGCCTTCCCCTTGCTGCTGCTTACGACAGTCTTCATCCAGATTGACAACGATATACGCGTCTTCAGTATCGAAATCCGCCGGGGGATCATTGAACGCAAGATGTCCATTCTCGCCAACACCTGCGAAGGCGATGTCGATCGGAGCCTTGCGAATCTCTGCGCTCACCCTTTTAATAACGGTCGCAGGAGCCTGCATCCCATCCAGCAAATGATACTTTTCCAACCCGACCTTATCGATCAGTCGCTCTCTCAGATATTTGCAAAAACTGGCTGGAGCAAGATCGGATAAGCCGACATACTCGTCGAGATGAAACATCTCCACCCTCTTCCAGTCAACGCCAGGAATATTCGTCAGCGCATCCAGAAAATCGAACTGCGAGGCACCCGTAGCTGCAAGGATGCGCGCCTCTCCACGCTGTGAGATCGCATCGCGTATTGTGGACGCTGCATCGTCAGCTGCATTCTCAGCCAGACCCGTTTTAGAAGGAAATATTTTGATAATCACGTTAACCAGGAATTTCGCTCAAGATGAGCCGTTCTAAACTGATCGTAATAAAAAGATAGTAAATGGAAGTATTATGGCGCTTTGCTGCAGGAACTGCCATATGGAGATCATGCATTTTCTAAAGGCCTTTTATGCTTTGCAGCCACTGGTTGTTTCCTGTGCGCACCCCCTTCTCTCCCGAGTCGCCAGTGCACCGTCTGCGCCTTAGGCAGGAAATGCAACACTGGCATCTTCTGAGAACGTTCCTCCTGCCGAAGCATTCCACGGCGTTACACTCGGCATAACAGTCGGATTGCGGTCGCTGAAGACACCGTCGACTGTACGTTGCGCCTTAACGACGTTGGATGCCAAGCGACACGCCTAAACCCGGAACCTGAACAACGATACGGGAGGAATACAGTTTTCAATTTCAATAACAATCAGAGCGCCTATATGGTTACAAATGATTTGCAAGTGGGGACTGACGGAACACTCCGTCAGCCCTCACAGTTGTGGAGTTAGAAGGTGAAGCGGCCTCTCAGACGGATTGTCCGATTACCACTGACACCTTCCTGCGAAAAGCTGTTATTCAATTGACCGAAGCTTGGATTTGGTATGAACAAGCCATCGTTCGGGTTAGTGTCGATGGGCAAGAGCGCCGGTTGTTGACCTGGCAGAGGCTTCGCCGTTTGATTTACCTGCATTGCGAAGCTTCCCAGGTTTGCAAAGTAGCCGCCACCGCCACCGGCATTTTGATCGGGTGACAGCAGTGCGTGATTGAAGAGGTTGTCAATGTCTGCACCAAGCTGAACAGCCATGCGGTCATTGATGTGAATTGACTTATGTATTCCGAGGTTCACACCATATGTTCCCGGGCCCATAAGCATGTTGCGCCTGGCTGCAAGCGGGTTGCTGAACAGGGTAGAACCAATATCCGGCGGACCGAAGGCAGCAGAATTGAACTGGAACCCCTTGGCCCGTCCATGCATTGGATTTGAAAGTACCAAGGGACGTAACGAGGGATTGGTAAAATCGCCAACTGCATCCACAGCTCCCGAAGCAACGTTGCCAGGCATGACGGGATCACAGTCCGAGCAGTCCCAGAAAGGTGTGAAGGCAGTTCCTGTCTTTGCGAACATATTGAATGTAGTTTGCCATCCGCCGATAATGGCGTCCATGAGTCTGGAGGAAGAAGAGGCAAAGTGCTCCCCACGCCCAAACGGGAGATCATAGATGCCATAAGCAACGACCCGACTTCTCGAGACATAAGCGTCGTTCACATAGTCGTAGTTTGGCTGGAAGGGGTTATAGTCCTCTCCAGCGAGGCTATCATTACCGTTGTCCAGACCCGACGATTGTTGATCCAAGTAGGTGTACGCAAGACTGAAGGTGAACCCTTTCGCCTGACGTTCGACCTGGGCCTGGAAGGATGAGGTAAAACTGTGGCCTACGTTGCCGAAGCCGATGACATAATCGCCAAGAGCGGGAAATTCAATCCGAGCCTTATCAGCCGCTGAGTAGGCACAGTTTGCCGCCGCCACGGGATCGCAAGGCGTATGTCCGTCGCCTATGCCAGTAGTCCCGGTCGGGTCCTGGGTAGTACCGAACGGGTTATCGTTAGGAGCGATCTCGTCAAGATCAATGCCGACGACCTGACCTACCTGATGTCCCCCAATATAAGAGAACCGCATTGTGGACTGCCAAGGGATCTGTTGCTCATAGGTGGCGTTCCATTCATATAGACGAGGATTTTTTAGATTGACAGGAACATAGTTGGCAGCGGGTACATTCCCAAAACCGTTTACCGCTCCACCTGAGATCGGAGAGACGCCATTGGTTTCCCCACCCGTAGGCCAAGCCGAAATCGATGCTCCAGCGACCGATCTTTTGGTAGCCGCCTGGCTGAATGGATTGGTTCCGATGGAATCTCTATAGATATGAGCAGATGAGGTGGGATAGTAGAGGCCGAAGCCACCACGCAGGACACTCTTCTCTGTAAGGCGGTACGCCGCGCCGATGCGTGGACCAAAGTCCTGCTTATCGGTCCTGACGAGGCCACGACCAACTCCGAGGCCGGAATCAGCTGCAAGGACATACCCAATCCCGTTAGGCGGAAGGTCGGTGATGCTTGGGGCTAAATACGGTATTGTTTTTGCCGATGGAATGACGTCGCGACCAATCTGGCCTGTAGTGGGATTGCGATAGGTCGGATCAAAGTTAGCCAGGAGATCGTTCTTCTCGATATAAGGGTTGTAAAGGTCGTAACGCATGCCCACATTCAACGTAAGCCGCGAGTTCACGCGGAAGTCATCCTGGACGTAATAGCCGTTCTCCCAGTTGTGGACATCCATCGCGGGGCGAGGTATAGCAACATAGGTTGCAGTGGTTGGCGCTTGCCCAAGGAGGAAGTCCGCGAATGGGTCGAGACCACTGCCGGAGTATTTCATACTCCCAAGCGGCGTGCCGCGGCTGGCTGCAAAGCCGTCGACTGCCTGATTGCGAACGAAGTCGCCACCAATCTTGAGAGTGTGCCGGCCTAGCGCCCACGTCAGGGTGTCCCCGAAGGTCAAGAGGTTTTGGTTCAAATTGCGGTCGGAGCTGCGTCCGCCATCGCCGAGAGTCGAGATCCCACTACTGCCGAAGGAGATCGTAGGGTTTCCGTTCAGAAGTAGTTCCTGGGGTCCAATGACACTGCCATATGCGGCGATGTCGGCAGACGAAAAGCCAACTCCCTGGAGAAAGCTTTCTACGGTGGTGTTGCTGTGGATGAAGTAATCCTGTTTATTGTAGCCACCGCGAACCTCGTTTACGAAGCGAGAGGAGAAGACATGCGTATACGAGAGCGAAAGTGTGGAGTTCAGGCGAGTGTTATGGAGGAGACCAAGACCTGTGTAAGGGGCAGAGACAGGAGACGTAGCCGTATCTTGAGAAGACCCATGGTAGACCCCAGAGAGACGATTTGCATCGTTGAAGTCGTGATCGATTCGCAGATCACCCATATTCTGTGAATTTGTTCCTTTGACTGAAGTCGAATAGCTGGGGATAAGGCCAGTCGCGGGGTTGATTGGAGCACTGGCTCCAATCACCGGCGAGTACATGGTGATCAATTTCTCGGTAATTGGATTGATCAGTCGTTGGGGAATTGTTATGAATTTTTGACCAAGCCCACCTACAGTGTCCGTCGCAATCTCACTTGGAGTAAGACCTGCATTGGCTGGAACATCAGGTTTGTTGGCGTCTGCGACAAGCGAAAAGTTACCAGCCAACAGGGTTGGGTGCGGTACACCCTGCTCGTTTGATTCGGGTATGGGATTGACTGTCCAGTTGTGCTCATACGCTAGGAAGAACCAGGTCTTCTTTAGTTTCGGGATGGGGCCGCCAAAAGAACCGCCGGCATCGGTAATATTGAAGTAAGACTTGGGATAGGTGGCTTGGAAGGGTGTTGGCGCGAAGTCGGCTAGATTTTGCTTGTCGGCTATCGTCCAGGCGCCGAGAGCCGAGTTGCTATTGTTGTAAAAGAGAGACCCGTGATATTGAGATCCTCCACGCTTAGTATTGACACGGATATTCGCGACGCCGGCGTACTCAGCGCTGAAGGCATTCGAGAGCACATTGAGCTCTCCGACCGCCTCGAGAGAGGGCTGGCTTTGCGTCTGAGTTCCGTCGATTCCGCCGCTAGAACGTTGACCATCTACTGAGAAACTGGCGCCGTAGCTCTGGGCAGCAATGAATTTAAAATCGCCGGGCTCGGCGCCCTGGGTGATGTTTGGGTTGATATATAGAAATTGGTAGATATCGCGGCTGTCGCGCGGGAGATCAATGACCGCCGTTGGGGAAAGTGTCTGGCTGAGAGTCGAGTTCTCCGTATTGATCTCTCCGCCCTCGGAGGTTACTACAACGCTCGTGCTGACCGAAGCATGAAGCGTGGCATCTGAGCTCACCACATCTGAGCCATTCAAAACAATGCCATCAATAACGCTCGTGTTGAACCCAGGGGCTGTGACAGTCGCCTTGTAGCGTCCGGGTGATAGTGCGGGGGCCTCATAAACGCCGCGTTCGTTCGTTTTGTACGTGTGCACCGCAAGAGTGCCCTGATCTGTGATCAGGACCTGAGCGTCAGGAATGTTAGCACCGGCGGAATCCGTAACAGTGCCACGAATGGTCCCGAGGTCCGTGCCTTGCGCAAATAGATCCAGAGGACTGATTCCGAGACACAGAATAAGGGCTAGCAGTAACGATGGGAGGCTTCGTGGTTTCGTCATATAGAGATTCCTTTTGTTTCAGCTTGGTTAAAGGAAGTAACACAATAAAACGATACTAAGCAACTAAAAAACACACTATAAGGCATAATAGGCAACTAAAATAAGGCGTTGCTCTTGACGGGCCCCTCCGAACGAGGCTCGACCACGCCCTTTCCGGAACGGAAATTCCCTAGCGACTCGGAAATTCGTTGGGGTCTATATTAGGGTCAAGCCGAAAGAGTAGTCAAAAACTCCCGCTAACTGTATATTTTTTCAATAATGTATGATCACAAGCACGACGCCATTCATCCTCTCGAAGGTCAGCGGTTGTGAGTTTAAAGTGGCCCGACGATTGCAAACTCTAAGGGGCAACACATTTCTTACTATGTATTTGTTTATATTCCCTTATGCACCCATATTCCATTTTGTTTATCTTCAACGCTGTTGCAAAATGCGCCTATGACCGGGACAGGACGCTATAGGCAGATGTGCAAGAACGTTCACGGCAGATGCCCTTCCTTGCCTCGAGCTGTTCCGCTTTTTCGCCTTTGATCTCACCCTTCAGGTTTCTTTTGTCTTGCTAAACTACGGTAAACAGTACAGGCCTGCCTCAACTGGTTACTCGTTTTTAAGCTAGGAGGTGGCATTGTGCAGACGAAAGGCAAAAAGATGAAAAACAAAAGAATTCAAGCACCAATGCTGATTGAAGAGCGACGCCAACACATCCTCTCTCTAATTCAGAAGCAAGGCCGCGTGCTTGTAGATGAGCTTTCCGACAATCTCGATCTATCCAAGATTACGATCCGAAAAGATCTTGATTACCTGGAATCCAAAGAACTTCTCATCAGAACTCATGGGGGGGCCTTACCCGTTCAGGCGGGAGCGTTATCTGATCCAACGATTCAGGAAAAGGGAGAATTGCATCACGAGGAGAAGGTAAAGATCGCAAAAGCCGCAGCAGCCATGGTATCCGAGGGACAATGCATTATTCTCGACTCTGGCACAACAACAACGGAGATTGCGCGTTCCCTCTCGTCCCTTCGGCATCTTACCGTTATCACCAACGCCTTGAATATCGCTGTGGATCTGGCTCGGAGCGATTTCGAGATCATCCTAATCGGCGGCACGTTACGCAGAAATTCTTTATCCCTTGTGGGTCCTCTTGCGGAAGACGTACTCAAAGAGATGCACGCCGATATCGTTTTTCTCGGCGTCGACGGCTTCGATACCAAAGTTGGCCTAACAACACCGAATTTGCTCGAAGCACGTGTGAATCGCGCGATGGTCGAGGCGGCAGAAAAGGTTGTTGCTGTCTGCGATTCCAGCAAATTCAACCGCAAAAGTTTGTCTCTGATCGTCGGAGCCTCTGCAATCGATCATGTCATCACAGACAGCAACCTTCCTCCTGAAGAGGTCAAGGCTATTCGGGATGCGGGCATCGAAGTGACCCTCGTCTAGACAAGGTTTCTGCTGTCGGTGCGATTGCGACAAGTCAGAATCATGTGGTGGAGACAATTCAAGTTGCTTCCCGGGTGCGAATCTTCGAGGATCTGTGATGAAGACATGTATGACCGCGGTATACAGAAGCATTCTTCTGGTTTTTTGCGCGTTCACCCTACCTCCAGCCGTTTTCGCTGCCACACAACCAGACGGCCACTGGATTGGAACATGGGCAGCACCACCCGAAGCTAGGCGAAGTGCAAACGATCTGTTAGGAAAGGTTAATGCAACCTACCGCGAGATCGTTCACGTATCCGCTGGGGGCTCTTCGGTGCGCGTTGTGCTGACGAATGAACTGGGCCTCGAGTCGCTGACCGTCAGCACAGCAGATATCGCGATCAGCGCTGGAGGCAGTTCCATCGAACCGTCGACCATGAAGGCTCTGCTCTTTGATGGGCAAGCTTCCGTAACGCTGCCAGCCGGCGCCATTATGGTGAGCGATCCAATTGATTTGAAGGTCCCGGCGCTCTCGGATCTTGCTATCAGTTTGTTCATACCGGCCCAAACGATAAGTCAGAGTTCGGTGCATAGTTATGCGCTGCAAACGAACTATGTGGCGGCAGGAAACTTGGCTGACGCACCGACATTTGATGCTTCTACTAACATCACGTCGTGGCCTTTTGTCAGGGAAGTCGAGGTAAAGTCCGACAACCCGACGGCTGGCTCCATCGTTACGCTCGGCGATAGCATCACTGACGGTGCAGCCAGCAAGACCGACATGAACGGTCGCTGGCCCGACATCTTGGCCCGGCGACTTCAGGCAAACAAATCGCTTTCTGCTATTGGAGTATTGAATGCCGGCATCAATGGAAATCGTCTTTTGCATGACGGTGATGGTCAGAGTGCGCTGGGAAGACTTGACCGTGACGTGCTGACTCAGGCAGGAGTTACGTACCTCATCATTCTCGAAGGAATTAATGACATCGGCCATATCGTCTCCGCTTCACCCGACGATCCCGCAGAAACGGCGCAAAGCTTGATTCGTGCGCTAGATCAGATCGTGACGCGTGCTCATATGCATGGGGTTAAGGTCATTGCGGCTACCTTGACTCCCTATGAGAGTTGCAAGTACGCTTCGCCAGCCGGAGAAAAGATGCGGCAGACGGTCAATGATTGGATTCGCACGGCCAAAGATCTGGACGGTGTTGCAGACTTCGACAAGACCATCCGTGATCCCGCGCACCCAACTCGCTTTTTGCCTGCCTATGACAGTGGCGATCATCTACACCCGAACTCTGCTGGATTGAAGGCGATGGGCGATGAGGTAGACCTTACTCTATTCGCATATTAGGGCGTTGAGCAGCCAGCCAGCAGATGACCATGGAATGCGCTGGACCCTCTGACACTGTCTTCTGAGATTGAACAAGTCAAATTGCATGAGCGAGCGAAGGAACACGTCTTGAACGCCCCCGCCGCCGTGGAGTCGCTCTTTCACAAGCACCCAACCTCTGTCCCTCATCAGGGCGGAAGGGAACTTTCGAATCGGAGAGCTTGATCGCTCTCACGTTCATACTGAAAGACACGATTCCAAACGAGCCGGGATGTAGGCTGTTATGCCGGCTTGCGGCCAAGACGCAGCGAATCGGGTGAGAGTCAACCACAACTGCGTATCACCAAGGAAGGCGATGCCTATCTACGGACGATGCTGGTACAAGGGGTCCATTACCTCCTGGGCCACCGAGGACCGGATACGGACCTGAAACGATGAGACTGAAGCTTGCCGTACGCGGCGGAAAGCGGGCAGAAAGCAGCGGTCATTGCAGTGGCAAGAAAATTAGGCATCTTGCTGCAACGGCTATGGGTGACGGGAAAGTCTACGAACCCCTGCGAAACGCGAACATGCAGGACTCACGGAAAAGGCTAGCGGCGTAATCAAATTTGGTTCATTGCAGATCGTCGAGTTCGGGTGACCGCGGCGTCGGCAAAGAACGCACTTCTCTGAAATCAGACGCTGTGTAGTTCGATTCCGAGATGGCAGCACCCGCTAAGTTGAATTGAGGACACCAACTGGCACCAGCGATTCGGCGATGATGCACTTAGGAAGGAACGTGGCATCTTCGCCTCCCGTTGGTCGGCAATCAGCTGTCTGCTGAAACGGCCAAACAACCTTAACTTGCCCGGCCTTCTCATGGAAGTTGCCGACGATCCGGACACCAGGCGGGAAAGTCCGGACAATTTCCATCAGAGCCGGAATTTTTCCTTGGGTTATTGCAGCTTCGCGTATTCCGACTTAGCAGCAATGAGGATGGGGATGTCGGGGTCGGCGTCTTTCCAGAGCGTGAGGAAATTCTGATAGGAAGCACGCGCTTTGACGTTGTCGCCAGACAGGGCATAGGCCCTGCCCAACTCAAGATGCGCGAGTGACCCGATGGGCTGATTAATGACAATTCCCGGATGATCGATCAACTTCTGAAATTCCGCGGCAGCGGCTATCCCGTTATGTGCCGCCATATACGCATGTCCCCTCACCCACACAGGGTAGAGGTAGGGAAACGATAGTGGTCCTCCCAGTTCATATGGCACCGCCGCTTCCAGATCAAGGATTCCCTGCGAGGGGTTGTTCTTACTGATTTCGATTGCACTTTGAATGGTTGGCAGGCTGTAGAGTTTCAGCATCGTATCCGTGGAGGCGGTTCTCTCTGTCTCCAGTTGCTCGACAAGCCTCTTCGCTCTAGCGGTGTCCCCCGCGCGTGCCAGCGTAAGCGCTGCCAGCAACTTGACGGCGCTTCCCGACTGAAGTGACAGCGCCGCATCAGTGTTTTGCCTCGCTACGGCAGTATTGCCGAACTCGGCCTCCCGCAAGGCTGCGGTCGCCTGCCAAAGCGCCGCCGTTTCCTTCGAGCCGGCGCGCACTGCGGACTCCAACGCGCGTCGCGAATAATCCCGCGCTCGCGCAAGCCGGCCGTAGTAGGCGTCCGTGTCTGCCTGCCCGGAGAGCATTACATCTTCGTCTCCCGCTCGCCCCGCCGCCCATGCGAGCTGTTGCTCCATCCCGTTACTGTCACCTCGCCGGAAGGCCAGGAGATATAGGTTCTCCCGAATGTAGAGCCCGTCAAAACCCTTCGTCTGGGCCTGTCGCGACACGTGCTCCGCATCGTCTAAACGGTCCACCGCAATGTATTCAAAGGCAAGGTTTCCGTATCCCGTCGTCGTTGGCATCAGCAGCAGCGACTCTTTCGTCTCGATCACTGCTTTACCGTATTGCCCCAGCTGTTGGTAGATGACACCGAGATTTAAAGGTGGTATGTAATCGCGGGGGTAGCTTTTCGACCACAGTTCGTATTCTTTAGTCGCTTTTCCCAGGTCTCCTGTGACGGCGTGATAGTAAGTCGTCGAGATTCTGTATCTCTCGCGCTCGCTCACCCGGTCCCGCAGCTCATACGCCCTGGTCGCATTCTCGGCCGCCAAATCTCCCTGATCGAGATTGAGATACGTGGCGCCTAGCGCCGCGTACGCCCACGCAAAATTCGGATCCAGTTCAATCGCACGCTTATAGAATGGAATCGCTTCCGTGTCGCCCATTGTGCGCGCCGTTCTGCCACCCATGCTGAAGGCTTTCAATGCCTCCAGCGAAGGCGTGGTTGCCTCCACCGGCACATCGAACTTCTCCACCGTGGCCAGCGATTCGCCGAGCTTCCCCCTTAGCTTCCCTGCTGCCTTTCCCAGGGTCTTCAGGACGTCCCGCTTACCCGTCGCAGTCCCTTGTTCACTGGCCAGGGTGTCCCCGCCACCACAACCGATCGCGTTAAGTCCGATCACGTACTGCTCGCCGAGATTGGAGATCGAGCCGAACACCGTCGCCTTGCTACCCGTTCGAATGCAAACTTCCTGTGCGAGTTCCGGTGTGATGTGTTGCGCTGCGGGCTGGCCCATCAACTTTAGCGTCTCCTCGATCTTGCGGTCGGAGACAATATTCAGGAAAGGTGACTGATTCAGTTCAATCGCCAGAGCCTGCTTGAGCGCGTCGTCGAAGACCGGATCGCCGGTCTTGTTGACGAAGTCCGCCAACAGCACACTGTCCCTATCGGTCAGCGATACCGCCTTTGCGAAATGAGCTGCCGATAGCAGATAGAGTCCACCGGCTACCAGGGCCATCAGCGCCAGCGCCGTCACCGCGAGAGGCTTCCAGACGGACATGATCCGCGAACCCATCCGCGAACCAGAACGCAATTGCGGTTCCGCAGCGCCGACAGGGCTCAAGTTTGCCGCTGCGATGCGGTCCGTCTCTATATCGCGTTTCAGACGCTGCAGGTCGGCCCGCATCTCCGCCGCGCTCTGATAACGCAGTGCCCTATCCTTCTCGAGCGCCTTGTTGACTATTCTCTCTAACTCCGGAGGCAAATCGGGATTCAATCGAACCGGTGCCACCGGAGCACGATTGAGTATGGCGTCGAAGACTTCCGCGGCGGTGTCTCCTCGAAATGGCACCTGCCCCGTGGCCATCTCATAGAGAACCGCTCCAAAGGAAAACAGATCGCTCCGCGCATCCAGCTCCCTGGCTCGTGCCTGTTCCGGTGACATGTAGGCAAGGGTGCCCAGGATACTGCCGGGACTTGTTCGATCGTCGAGGTGCGCATCTTTGGTTGTTGTGGCCTCCGCGCCATCGGTTTGCGTCAGCGTTGGGGAAAGCTTGGCGAGACCGAAATCGATAACCTTGGCGTGGCGTCGCTCCGTTACGAAGATGTTCGCAGGTTTGATGTCGCGGTGAAGGACGCCTGCGCTGTGAGCTGCGTCCAAAGCATCTGCGATTTCTATCGCGAGAGACAGCACCGGCTCCGTATCGAGTGGTCGTCCCGTGATCAGAGATTTTAGCGTCGTTCCCTCGAGGTACTCCATGGCGATGAAGGATTGGCCTTCATGTTTGCCGACCTCATAGATCGTGCAGATGTTGGCATGATTCAGCGCGGATGCAGCACGGGCTTCACGATCGAAACGGTTCAGTGCTTGTGGGTCTGAGGCGAACCCGTCAGGAAGGAACTTCAAGGCGACGAAGCGGTGGAGCGTAGTGTCCTCCGCCTTATAGACGACGCCCATACCACCGCTGCCAAGTTTATCAACGATGTGGTAATGAGAGATGGTCTTGCCGATAAGAGAGGATGAGTCTGCCATCAGGTGGTCATCTTAGGTTGGGCCAAGAAGCAAGTCAACGAAGCGAGGCAGATCACGGGCTTATGTGCAAACCCACACAAACTGTGCGATGCACCATAAGACGACTTCTCCCTCTATTGCCTTCAAGGATTTGCCAGCACACATTGTTCATTAGCTGACATTCGATGTGCCCAAAAGATGAGCTCATCCCTCGGTTTAGCGCCTAAGGCGAGGTTTCCTTCGGAGACGCCCACCGCGAGCAAAAGTAGGGTGTTTTTATGGTTCGCGCACTCGATAGTTCATGCTCTCTGCCGGTTGGCATCTCCTGCGACATCCAATTGCAGGCTGGTTGAGCGGTGAACGGTATGGGTACCTACAAATCGGCTTCTCGACTGCGACTGTAAACTCCCGAGTGGCGGGCTGACCGGAAACAACCTGTATGGACGAGAGATGGGCGGTAGGGAAGCGGATGGCCTATCTGTTTTCTGGCGAATGGAGTCAAAGGGGAAGGCTCGCGTATTCTGTGTGGATGCGTGTCACGGTTCTCTACTTTGGTGTTTTGAAGGATGTTATGGGGCATCGCAGCGCGGTGATGGATGTAGCGGAAGGCTCGTCTGTGGCGGAGCTGCTGGCGATTCATCGTGGATTGGCGACGGCCCCGGAGTCGTTGTGGGAGTCGCTGGCTGTGGCGGTGAATCAGGAGTATGCGCGTGGTACTGATGTTTTGAAGGATGGAGATGAGGTAGCTTTTTTGCCTCCGGTAAGTGGAGGGACTGAGGATTGCGATGCGGATTGAGATTACAGATGCGGTGATTCCGATGGCGGAGATTGTCGCGGAGACCAAGGCTGGGGCTGATGGGGCGGTTTGCGTCTTCGACGGGATTGTGCGGGATAATTCGCGGGGACGGAAGACGCTGCATCTTGATTACGAAGCGTATCGGGAGATGGCGCTGGAGCAGATGCGGGGGTTGGCGGCGGAGGCGGTGACGAGGTTCGGTGTGCGGGATGTGGCGCTGGTGCATCGGCTGGGAAGGCTGGTGGTGGGGGAGACGAGTGTGCTGGTGGTGGTGGCATCGGCGCATCGGGGGGCGGCGTTCGATGCTTGTCGGTGGCTGATCGATACGCTGAAGAAGACGGTGCCTATTTGGAAGAAGGAACAGTTTGTGGATGGGGCGAGTTGGGCGGATGGCGAGGCGTTTCCTCCGGATATAGGTTTGCCTAAAGTTTCCGGGAGTGGCGCGCAATCGGCAGGCGGCGGGACGGTTGCGGAATCGGGAGATGTGCCGGGGCCTGGTGAGGAGAACGGTCGTGCTTCGCAGGATGCCCACCTTAACGGGGCACCCGGTTTTGTGGCAGGCAGGAACGTGGAGGCGGGCGAGTGAGGTGGTTCGTCATTGCGGTGTTGGTGTTGGGGATGGGGGTTGCGTTGGCGCAGGCTCCGATTGTGCGGCGACCGCCAACGGCAGATGGTGCGCAGGCTCCGCCGGGTCTTGAGGGGGACGTGCCGACGATCAAGGTAGAGACGCGGCTGGTCAACGTCGCGCTGAATGTGTCCGATGCGAAGGGTGCGCCGGTGGGTGGGTTGGGCCGGGATGACTTTCAGATTTCGGAAGACGGTAAGCCGCAGAAGATCGCTATCTTCGAGAAGGAGTCTTCGACGCCGCTGTCGATTGTGCTGGCGATCGACACGAGCGAGAGCGTGCTGACCAATGAGCGGCTCGAGAAAGAGGCGGCGAAGCACTTTGTGCATGCGATACTGCGCGATCAGGATGAGTTGGATCTGATGGAGTTCGCCGATCAGGTGCGGGAGGTGGTGCCGTTTACGAATCAGAAGAAGCGGATAGAGAGCGGGTTGAATGAGATTCAGCGGGGAGAGGCGACGGCGCTGTATGACGCGGTTTATCTGGCGGCGCAGAGGCTGGATTCGACCTCGGAGGCGAATGGGCGGCGGCGGGTGGTTGTGCTGATCTCCGATGGCGGCGATACGGTGAAGGGGTCGAAGTATATACAGGCGCTGGAGCAGGCGCAGAGGGCGGGTGCGATGGTGTACTCGATCATTATTGTGCCGATCTATGCGGATGCAGGGAGGAATACGGGCGGAGAGCATGCGCTGATTCAACTGGCGGAGGATACGGGAGGGAAGTATTACTACGTTGTCGACCCGCAGGATCTGGAGCCGGCGTTTGCGCATGTTTCGGATGATCTGCGGACACAGTACCTGCTGGGCTATTACGCGCCGAAGAAGGGGACGGATAACTCCTTCCGGACGATCAGGGTGAGGATGAACGATGCCGGGTTGCCGTATCAACTGCAGTATCGGAAGGGATACTACGCAGACGCTCGTTAGGGGTAGAGTTGAGAGACGGTCGGACCTGGTGAAGAGAAGGCCGGGCTAACGCTACGGAGATCCCGAGAATGATGGCAAGGCTTTTCGGCGAGGTTTTAGCCGGAGGCCGCTGTAGATTTGATGGACTGGAGAGGTGATTTATGGGGATGGTGAAGAAGTTCGATTATGCGCATGTGGCCGAGGGGATTGCGCGGCAGGCAGGGCAGTTGCTGCGGGGATTCTATGCCAAGGGGGTGGCTACGGAGTACAAGGGCGATGTCGATCTTGTCACTGAGGCGGACAGGGCAAGTGAGAAGTTGATTGTCGAGAAGCTGAAGGTGGCGTTTCCGGCTCATGGGGTGTATGGCGAAGAGGGGACGCGGGATGGGCTGGAGAACGAGTTTCGCTGGTATGTCGATCCGCTGGATGGGACGACGAACTTTGCGCATGGATTTCCGGTGTTTTGTGTCTCGCTTGGGCTGGAGCGGCGGGTGGCGGGGCTGGCGGCGGATGCGGGCAATTCTTCTAACAACCAAGACGGGGAGATGGTTGCCGGGGTGATCTACGATCCGCTGCGGGATGAGATGTTTTCGGCAGAGCGAGGGAAGGGAGCGTGGCTGAACCATCGGAAGGTCTGTGTTTCGAAGACGGCAATGCTGCAGGAGTCGCTGACCGGGACGGGGTTTCCCAGCCAGAAGCGGCACGCGAGCCCGAATGTGCATTTTTATCAGGAGATAACGCTGCGGTCGCATGGGGTGAGACGGGCGGGAAGTGCGGCGCTGGATATGGCGTATGTCGCGTGCGGACGACTGGATGGATTTTGGGAGTTCAATTTGAATCCGTGGGATACGGCAGCGGGGCTTTTGCTGGTGGAAGAGGCTGGCGGGGCGGTGACACACTTCGATGGCGGCAAATTTACGCTGGATAGCCGCGAGGTGCTGGCGACGAATGGGTTGATCCAAGGAGAGATGACGCATCTCTTTACGGAGATGTTTGCGGGGCGGGAGATGGAGGCGATTCCTACGCCGGCGGAGTTTGCGGCCAGGCGGGCGGGGGGCGTGAAGGGGGTGGCTTGATCGCAGTTCCGATGGGGAATGGATTTGCAGCGGCTGGGCAGGGTGCTGGTAGAATCCAGACACAAGCTTAGGAATAAGCGGCGCTTTAGATCGAGGTAAGGGAGATTTTTCGAGATGGCTTACGTGATTGCGGAACCGTGTATTGGGACGAAGGATTCGGCCTGCGTGGATGCCTGTCCGGTGGATTGTATCCACCCGAAGAAGGATGAGGCCGGGTATGGCGAGTCGGTGCAGTTGTTTATCGATCCGGTAGAGTGTATCGACTGCGGCGCTTGTGTGCCGGTGTGTCCGGTGTCGGCGATCTATGCGGGTGACGACCTGCCGGAGAAGTGGGCGGAGTATCAGGTGAAGAACGCTGCCCACTTTGGGCGGTAAGCGTATTTGATTTTTGCTTCTTGTAAGAACGCGCAGCCTTGAGCTGCGCGTTCTTTTTTTGTTGAAGGGTTTGTGTGAGCCGGTCGAAGTGTGAGTACACCACTTTGCAGAGAAACCCGTTTGTCGCTGTTTGTCCGTTTTAGCCCCATTCATCCAAGCGCAAGACACTGCGTTATTTCAGCACGGCCACGATTTGGTGAAACTCGACCACAGAGTGCTTCTTCTCAATCAAGGCTGAGAAGGTTTTACCCTTTCCCCTTTGGAGGTATGGGGCTACGTTAGTTGAGTTTGTGGGCCATGTTCTTGCTTCAAGAGTGTGCGACTATTCCTGCGCTTTGAAAGGTCGTTGAAGCTATGAAACTCAGACTCGTATTCGGATTAGCAGCAGTCATCGCAAGCGCTCCAATTTTCGCCTCTGCGGCTCCCATCATCTACCACGTGGACTATGAGAATAACGGCGTTCTGCTGATAGGAACGATCACGACCGATGGAAAGCTAGGCACCCTGGCTTCTAGCGATTTCGTCAACGTCCATCTACTCGTTTCGAATAGTGGCTTGCCGGGCTTCATTCTGCTGCCCTGGGGGTACACCCAGATAGAGATACAAGGGACGCCAGTGACTGCAACGGCGGATGGGCTTTACTTCGATACGTCGCAGGGCGGCTATATGAAGATCAACGACAATCTTGAGTATCCGTTCAACGACGATCAACGGGTTCTTCTGCAGGGAAATACCATGACTATTGAGGCGGAGGGTGAACCGATCTCGGGTAATTACGAGTTCGCTACGCTCGCCACTCCGACTCCGCCGCCGGTTCCTCCGGTCAGATTCAGCGCGGAGTCCGACGCTATCTTCGGCACGGTTACAACCACGGCAGCGGGATGGGTGCCGAACCCGACGACGATCTTGCCGCAGGCGGTAACTTATGTCGCCAATCAGTTTGTCACTAATATCCCCAACCCCTCCCACACCACGGATTCAGGCGAGTCGCTAACGACCTTTGGGGTGCTGGTCTACAACCTTCTAAACATCGATGACTTTGCGCAGACCGACTATAACCTCGCTGTAGACGATGGCGTCGCCGAAGCAAAGACCGGCGCGGGCAGTCTGCTGGGCGGACTGATCTACTGGCAGAGTCACGATGACCGGCTGGCCTGTAAGCCGGATGCCAACATCACGAACCATGTGGACTGTGCTGCGACCGAAGTTATCACCGGGCTGCTGATTAACAGGGTTGCGGTTCACCTGGGCAAGTATCCTGCGGGTACCGCATTTCCTGTGTTTGGGCCGGTCGCCGACCCTAATTGTGGGCCAAAACAGGAGGCGTTCAGCGGATACCTGATTACGCAGGAGAGCCGGATAACGGGTTTAGGCACAAGTGGCGTCGGGATGTCGATGACAGGCATGCATCTGGTGGGGGATGCGACTTGCGTTTCTGCTGTGTCAGGGCGGCCTCCGTTTACGACCCACTATGATCTGGCCGTGGGTGGGTCGTCGCTGCCGAGCTATGATTCGGGTTCGGGAAACTCCGCCCCTCCTAACACTGCTTATGCTGTGCAGTTGCAGTAAACCAACTCACTCCGGGGGTGGAAGGCATAATCTATGAGGGATGGTACAGCGGCAGGGTGAGGCGATCGTGTTGCGGGTGTGGCCGTTCCATGAGGCGGACCTGCTGGTGAGCCTGTTTACGCGGGAGCAGGGACGGCTGAAGGGGGTGGCTCGGCATGCGATGCGGTCGCGGCGGCGGTTTGGGGGAGCGCTGGAGCCGATGACGCATGTGCGGGCTTCGTATGCGGAGAGACCGCGGCAGGAACTGGTTCGGCTGGATGGTTTTGAGATTTTGAGTTCGCCGCTGTCGCGACCGATCGACTATGCGAGGACTGCGGCGCTGCAGATGGTGGCGGAGGTGCTGGAGGAGGCGCTGCCGGAACAAGCTCCGGAGGACGCGGTGTTTCGGCTGGCGCTGGCGGTGCTCGACGAGATGCAGGTGGGCAGGGTGTGGACGCCGGTGACTTACTTTGCGCTGTGGATGAATCGGCTGATGGGATGGATGCCGGAGCTGGGGCATTGCGTGGTGTGTGGGCTGGATCTGCGTGGGGGGGCGGTTTGGTATTCGGCGACGAGCGATGGGGTGACTTGTGCGGATGACCGGCGGGGCGGGAGTTTGGCGGTGTCGGCGGAGTCGGTGGGGCTAGCGGAGCGGATGTTTCGCGGGACGGTGAAGGGGTTGGCGGAGGAGGCTTGGCCTCGGGAGCGCGGGGCTGACCTGCGGCGGTTTGCAGTGGAGACGCTGGAGCGGCATCTGGAGCGGCGGCTGGTGAGCGCGAGGGCGCTGGGGCGGCTGTAGGGGCTCATTGTAGGAAAAGCGGTTCGCTGACGCGAATACCCCATCCTTTGTGATGAGACTGCAAAGGATGGGCACCCGGATTTGTTCCGCTTTGCTCGGTTGTGGATCCTGGGTTAGTGGCGGTCTTTGGACATGGCGTCGTTGAATTGCTGGAAGAAGGCTTCGTATTTTTCGGGTCCGTTGTCGGCGGCGAAGCGGAGTGGCTTGACGCGTTCGACGAGAATTTCAGTGGCGTTGGGTTGGGTCTTGATTAGGTTGATGGTCTCGTTGAGGAAGTCTGCGAGTGGCATGGCGCGGGGGTCGGCGGCCTGGGCGCTGCCCATGAGCTCGGTCTGGACGTACGGGGGGATGATCTCGAGGACTTCGATGTTGGTCGACTTGAGTTGATAGCGGAGCGATTGGCTGTAAGAGTGGATGGCGGCCTTGGTGGCGTTGTAGGTGGGGGTCATGGCCAGCGGAACGAAGGCGAGGCCTGAGGAGACGGTGAGGATGGTGGCGTGGGGTTGCTTCTGGAAGAGCGGAAGCAAGGCGGCAGTGAGGCGCATGGGGCCCAGCAAATTGGTGGTGATGACGGCTTCTGCGTCCGCGAGGTCCGCTGACTGATTGAGGAGGTTTTCGGGGCGCATAATGCCGGCGTTGTGGATGACGGCGTTGAGGGCCGGGTGGTCGGCGGCGAGCTTCGCGGCGACTTTGCAGATGTCCGCGGGATCTTCGATGTTGAGAACGACCGACCTCATGCCGGGGTTGGCGGCAGTGGTGTCGTCGAGGAGCTGCTTGCGACGGCCGGCGATGATGACTTGATTGCCGAGTTTGTGGAACGCCTCTGCGAGGCCGCGGCCGATACCGGAGCCCCCGCCGGTGATGAGGATGGTGTTTCCTGTGGTTTTCATGGTGGTCCTTTTCTCCTGAACTCATAGTAGGATTGTTTGTACCCGATGGGAAGTAGGCACCCGATAGATTTATACTTACCCAAAAGAGAGTGAAGGAAATATGAGGAAGTTACCGATCGGCAAAAAGAAAGCGGTTCAAAAGATCAAGGCGAAGTTTGCGAGCTCAGGGCCTCCGGCGGAGACCGACCCGAGGCTGGACGCTCTGGTGCGCGAAATTATAGAACGCGTGGCGGACAAGTGGACGATGCTCGTGCTGGAGGTGTTGGAGGAGCATGGCGTGGTTCGTTTTACGCGGCTGGGCGAGCTGGTGGGGGACATTAGCCAGAAGATGCTGACCAAGACGGTTCGTCAGATGGAGAGAGATGGCCTGGTGACGCGGACGGTGCATCCTGTGATTCCGCCTAAGGTGGAGTATCAGTTAACGGAGCTTGGGCATAGTTTGGGAGCGGCGTTTTGTGGGGTTTGGATCTGGGCTGAGGAACACTGGGATGAGATTGCCGATGCGCGAAAGGCTTTTGGCGAACGTGGGTTAGAGGGATGATGGGCTGAATCGTGCTCGGCTAGCGGGGCAGTGCAGGGTGCAAGTGCTGCCAGAGAACGATTTGAAGAGACAGGCTATGGCGACTACCGCTGCTTTCTGGCATACTTCCGGGATGGCGCGCTTCAGCGGTCATGGGCTTCGATTTCGTTGTGGGTTGATGGTGCGAGCCGCGAGGCTTTGGGCGGGTGTGGCGGGCCTCGCTGTCGGGTTGTGCGGGAGCGTGGCTGGGGCGCAGGATGGGGCCACCACTACGCTGCATGTTTACACGAACACGATCCAGATTCCGGTGCTGGTGCTGGGCGCTGACCGCCAACCGACCGCACCGGTTGCTCCGGGCAGATTTAAGGTCAGCCTCGATGACGGCCCGAAGTTTCGGGCTACGCATGTTCGCCTGGAAGGAGACGACCCGATTTCGCTCGCCATTCTGCTGGACGTCAGTGGCAAAGAGACAGACCTGATCCCGAAGATCGATGAGGCGATCGCGAGCCTTGCGCCGCTTTCGTTGACCTCGCGGGACCATGTTTCAATCTACGCGCTTGAGTGTAAGCTAATCCGCTCTTTGGACGATGTACCGGCGGAGCAAGGGCGGCTGAAGAGCGGAGTGGATGCGGTGCTGCAATCGTGGACAAATCGCGGACGGAACAAGCAGGGAGGGGGTTGCCAGCGCCCTGTTCGTCTTTGGGATGCTTTAGCCTTTCTCGCGCACGCGCTTGACAGTCTTCCGGGCCGGCGCGTGATTTTGGCGGTGACGGACGGGAACGACAAGGGGAGCAAATACTCGTGGAACGAAGTGAGAGCGTACGCTCAAGCTATGGGCGTGGCGGTCTTCGGTTTGCGATACGTGCCTGAAGAGCCGGGGCGTCTTCATTTTCTGAATATAGGTGGCGAGGACGCGTTCAACTCGTTGTGCGAACTGAGCGGGGGAATGGTGTTGACTGCGAGCAGGAGAACTGTGGCGCCTGTGCTGAAGCGGTTTACGACGCTGCTGCGGGGGCGCTACATCGTGGAGTTTCCGCGTCCGTTCCACTCAAAGGGCGGGGAGCACAACCTGATGGTGACGATCGATAAGAGCGACGCGTTTATTCGATCTTCGGGCGTCACTGTGCCGATTGCGGATCCGGCAGTGCTGGCCGACCCCACGACGGTTCCTTCCGATCCGTCACGCACGCCGGAGTACGGCAACCGCCGCATATTAACGGCACCGCAGTGACACGCCGGGTCTTTCGATCCTTTGAAGGCTGCTGCTTAGGATGGATGCGCGGTACGTTTAGAATCGGAGGATTGCCGGATTTGAAGAGAGAGATATGACTGGATCGGTTTCTGGGGTTGCGGAGAAGAAGAGGGCGCTGACGTTTCAGGAGCTGCTGTTTACGCTGCAGCGGTTCTGGGCGGATCGAGGTTGCGTGTTACAGCAGCCTTATGACGTCGAGGTGGGCGCGGGGACGATGTCGCCGGATACGTTTTTGCGGGTGCTGGGGCCGAAGCCGGTGAGGGTTGCCTATGCGCAGCCTTCGCGTAGGCCGGCAGATGGACGGTATGGGGAGAATCCGAATCGGCTGTTTCGGCATACGCAGCTGCAGGTGATTCTGAAGCCGCCACCGGTGAGGATTCAGGAGATGTATCTCGAGTCGCTGGT
>Ga0209624_10000126_pt1 | contig 69543 bp, 76 predicted proteins | sample JacPinW_OM2H0_O1_FD_188565 | JGI IMG/M metagenome (GOLD analysis project Ga0209624, IMG submission 188565) | Forest soil microbial communities from Algoma, Ontario, Canada - Jack Pine, Ontario site 1_JW_OM2H0_O1 (SPAdes) (version 2) | ecosystem: Environmental > Terrestrial > Soil > Boreal... | reverse complement strand
CGTGCAGGTGATGGCGTTAGCGCTCGGCGCACGGCGACCCTGATCGGCGCACCCACCGATATCGGGGCTGCGGATCGCGGCGCTTCCATGGGGCCTGAAGCGCTGCGGGTGGCCGGTATCGCATCCGCATTGCGCGCACGTGAACTCGAGGTGATCGATGCGGGCAACCTCGCAGGACCTGCCAATCCGTGGCAGCCCCCGCAGCAGGGCTATCGGCACCTGCCCGAAGTGGTGCGCTGGAACGAGCTGGTGCATGAGAGCGTGTATCGGGAGCTCGAGCGCGAGCGGCTGCCGGTTCTGCTGGGAGGCGATCACTGCCTGAGCATCGGCTCGATCAGCGCTGTTGCGCGCCATTGCCGTGAACGGGGCAGGAAGCTGCGGGTGTTGTGGCTCGATGCGCACGCCGATTTCAACACCAGCGCGCTGTCTGCGAGCGGAAACGTGCACGGCATGCCGGTGGCCTGCCTGTGCGGCTTCGGCCCGGGCGAGCTGACCGGGATCGGCGGGTGCACGCCGGCCCTTCAGCCCTCATGGGTGCGCCAGGTCGGGATCCGCAGCGTCGATGCGGGCGAGAAGCGCTTCGTGCACGAGCAGGGACTCGACGTGTTCGACATGCGCTACGTGGATGAGATGGGCATGCGGCAGACCATGGAACAGGCGCTCGCGGGGCTCGACGGCGACACGCACCTGCACGTGAGCTTCGATGTGGACTTTCTCGACCCGGATATTGCCCCCGGCGTCGGCACCCAGGTACCCGGCGGGCCGACCTATCGCGAAGCGCAGTTGTGCATGGAGATGATTGCCGACACGCACCGGCTGGCCTCGCTCGACGTGGTGGAGCTCAATCCCGCCTTCGATGCGCGCAACAGAACCGCGCTCCTGGCGGTGGATCTCATCGAGTCGCTGTTCGGCAAGAGCACGCTGGTGCGCCGCCCGGTGTGGCGCGCGCCGGCACCCGCCGAGCCGGCCGCCGGCCGGCAGCGCTCGCGCCAGCCGGTGTTCTGAACCGCCGTCAGTTGGCGATGCGCTGCATGTGCACCGTGAAGCCGGGCAGCCAGCGACCCTTTTCCTGGAATTCGGTCAGCACGTCATAGGCATCGCTGCCGGCGCGCTGCCAGCGGGCGCGGTAGAGCTGCGTGTGTCCGTCTTCGCGGTAGGTCGTCGCCGGAAACACCAGCGCTTGCGCATCGGCCGACACCGTTCCGCGGCTGTAGCCGCCGGCACTTTCGATGTACAGGTACTGCAGCTGGCCGGCCGCCGCGTCCCACAGATAAATCGACTCGCCACGCGCGTCCGGCCGGCCCTCGCGATGTACCACATGCTCGTCGCGCACGAACTTGTCGCCATAGATCCAGCTGAAGCAGTGCTGGTCGGTCACCTTGCCGTCCGGGAAGGTTCCCTTCCAGCAATGGCCGACCAGAAAGGCGAGCGGCTGATAGGCCGATGGGGTTTCTGCCAGCGCCGGCAGGGCGACCCATCCGATCAGCGCCGCAGCGGCGGGGCTCCACGGGCGGGCGTGTTTCATGATCGCTCCTTTTTCTTTACCGGGGTGTGCCTGCGCGCGTACTTCACCGGCACACCCGTACGCAACAGACGATCGATGTGGGCGCGCAGCTGTCGTACCGCGCCGTCGAACTTCGCAAGATCCCGGAAGGTGCGCGCCTGCATGACCGCACCCTCCATGGTGGTCAGCACGAACGCGGCAAGCTCGCGCCGGTCCAGATCGCGCGGCAGCCGCGCGCCGGCCTCCTTCAGACACTGGTGGACCGCCTCGGTCCAGGCGGTGAAGTTCGCGGCCAGCCGCTCGCGCACCGGCAGATCCGGCTCATGCAGCTCGAGCGCGAGACTGCCGATGGGGCAGGCGTACAGGCACTCGCTGTCCGCGAGCGCGCGCCGGTAGGCGGCCAGCAGCGCAAATACGCGCTCGATGGGATCGCTGAGGCCGCGCCACGCCGGCTCGAGCAGCATCGGTGCAATGCCGGCGTGATAGGCATCGAGCACGGCCAGCAGCAGATCCTGCTTGCCGGGGAAGAAATGATAGAGGCTGCCGCTGTTGACCCGCGCGGCCTGCAGCACGTCAGCCACGCTGGTCGAGCCGTAACCCTTGTTGCGGAACAGTTCCATGGCGGTGAGGACGAGGCGCGTGCGGGTGTCGGGGGCGGCCACGGCAGGGTAAGTTGAATGATCGATCAAGTGCGAGCTTAGGCACACTTGAACGATCAGTCAACTGGCGCCCAGGCGAGCGGCGGTGCGCGCATTGCAATTGAGTCAGCACCGCCGCATCATTCCTTGGGCACCGAGCGCGCCAACAACACAGGGGAACCCCATGGCCGAGAGTGTCTACAAGATCATCGAGCTGGTCGGGACGAGCACCGAGTCGTGGGAGAAAGCGGCGGGCGCTGCGGTAAGCCAGGCGGCGAAATCCCTGCGCGACCTGCGCATCGTCGAGGTGGTGCAGCTCGACATGCAGGTTCAGAACGGCAAGGTCAAGGCCTACCGCGCCAAGGTGAAGGTGTCCTTCAAGTTCGAGAAGTAAGCCTTGGCGCTTCAGGCGGCGCAGCGCTGCAACGCTGCGCGCGCCAGCAAGCGCGTGGAGTCGAGCGTCGGCAGCGGGCTGTTGCCATCGTTCATGATCAGCGGCAGCTCGGTGCAGCCCAGCACCACCGCATCGCAGCCCTCATCCTTCATGCGCCCGATGACGCGCTGACAGGAGAGCACCGCCTCGGCGCTGAAGATTCCGGCGATCAGTTCCTCGAAGATGATGCGGTTGATTTCCGCGCGCTCGGCGGCGTTGGGCCGCAGGAAGGCGATGCCGCGGGCCGCCAGCTTCTCCGGATACACCTCGCTGTCGATCAGATAGCGCGTGCCGGTGAGGCCAAGGTGCCGAAAGCCGCGCTGCGCGGCGTGCGCGGCCACCACCTCGGCAATGTGCAGCCAGGGTAGCGGTGAGCGCCTCAGCACCCACGGCAGCGCCTGGTGAATCGTGTTGTCCGGGCAGATCAGCAAGTCCGCCCCCGCGCGGGCCAGCTTGTGCGCGGACGACAGCATCAGCTCGGCCACGCCCGGCCAGTCGCCGCGGTCGATGCATCGCATGTACGCGGCGAAGGAGTGCGTGTGCGTCGAGACCTCGGGGTGCTCGAGAGCCCCGAACAGCGGCGCGCCCTCCAGGCACACGGTCCGGTAGCAAAGGGCTGCGCCCTCGGCGGAACAGGCGACGATTCCGATGTGCCGCGGCATGGCACGATTCTACAACTTGGCGGCGGCACGCTTGGGCATAATCGCGTGTCCTGAACCGATGCGCCGGCATCGTTGCCCGCCTCGCGGCGCCGCCGATGGCTGCTGCCGGTAAAGCGAAAGTAGGGGTTCATGTCAGCGAATCGCGGCGAGCTGGTGCTTCTTGGCGTGTGCCTGGTCGGATCACTGGCGCTGCTGTGGGCCTGCGCGCCGCTGCTGCGCGCACACGGCCGCATCAGCTACCCCGCAGCGCCGCGTGGCAGCGTGGTCGATGACTACCATGGCAGCCGGGTTGCCGATCCGTATCGCTGGCTCGAGGAACTCGACTCGCCTGCCACGCGCGCCTGGCTGAGCGCCGAGGCGCAGCTCACCCAGACCTATCTCGCCGCGATACCCGCGCGCACGCAGATCCGCACGCGCATCGCCGCGCTCTACGATTTCGAGAAGACCGGCATACCTTTCCGGCAACACGGCCGCTATTTCTACACCAGCAACAGCGGGCGCCAGGAGCAGAGCGTGCTGCTGATGATGCCCCGGCTGGAGGATGCCCCGGCGGTGGCCCTCGATCCGAACCTGTTGCCGGGCGCGGATCATCCGCTCGTGATTGCGTACGTGGCGAGCCCGGATGGGCGGTTGCTCGCGTACGGGGTCTCTGCCTCGGGTTCGGACTGGACCGAGTGGGGCCTCCGCGATCTGGCGAGCGGACAGGACCTGCCCGACGTGCTGCGCTTCACCAAGTACTATGCGCCGCTGTTCACGCCCGACGGCAAGGGCCTCTACTACAGCGCCTTTCCCGCGCCCCGCGCCGGCGCCGAACTCAGCAGCCCGGACCTAGGCAACGCGCTCTACTATCACGCGCTCGGCACACCGGCCACGAGCGATCAGCGCGTGCTGGGCGATGCGGCTCACCCCGACTGGCAATACGCGCCGTACCTCACCAGCGATGGCCGCTGGCTCGTGGCGCTGGCCGGTGAAGGGCAGGTGGGGGACAAGGCGCGCGAGAATGTCTACCTCATCGACCTCGCCGGCCGCGCACCCACCGCCGTGCCCCTCGCGCTCGGGTTCACGGCGGCCTTCAACTATGTCGGGGCGGATGGCGGCCGGCTCTACTTCCTCACTTCACTGGACGCACCGAACGGGCGCGTGGTGGCGATCGATCCGCAGGATCCCGCGCGCGGCTGGCAGGAGGTGATCCCGCAAGGCCGCGATGCGATCGATCTGGACATCAGTGCGAAGAGCGTGACCTTGGTCGGCCACCGGCTCATCGTCAGGACGCTGCATGACGCGCACAGCCGCGTCGTGACCTACAGCCTTGCGGGCGTGCCGCAGCGCGAGATCAGTCTGCCGGGGCCGGGCACCGTAGCCGGCCTGGACGGCCGCGCCGAGGATCACGAGACCTTCTACTCGTTCAGCGATCCCATCACGCCTCCGACCATCTACCGCTACGACCTGGACAGGGGCGAGAGCACGGTATTTCGCGCGCCAAAAGTCGCCTTCGACCCGGGCGCCTTCGAGGAGCGGCAGGTGTTCTACCCCGCCAAGGACGGCACACGCATCCCGATGCTGCTCACCTACCGCAAGGGGCTGAAGCGCGATGGCAACAATCCCGTGCTGCTGTATGGATACGGCGGGTTCGGGCTGTCGAGCCTGCCGTCCTTCAGCCCCGCCCGCATCGCCTGGCTGGAAATGGGCGGTGTGTTTGCCGTCGCCAACATCCGCGGCGGCGGGGAATACGGAGAGGCGTGGCACCGCCAGGGCATCCTCACCCACAAGCAGGTGGTGTTCGATGACTTCATCGCAGCGGCCGAGTGGCTGATCGCACAGCGCTACACCTCCGTGCGGCGGCTGGCGATTCACGGCCGCTCCAACGGCGGCCTGCTCACCGGTGCGTGCGTGACCGAGCGTCCGGACCTGTTCGGGGCGGCGATCGTGCAGGTCGGGGTGCTCGACATGCTGCGCTTCAATCTGTTCGGTCAGGGAGCGGGCTGGGACGGCGACTACGGCTCGCCGCAGGACCCGCAGCAGTTTCGCGCGCTGTACGCTTATTCGCCGGTGCACAACGTGCACCCGGGCACTCGCTATCCGGCCATCATGGTGATCACCGGCGATCACGATACGCGCGTGATGCCCATGCATTCGTTCAAGTTCGCCGCAGCGCTGCAGGCTGCGCAGGCAGGTCCGGCGCCGGTGTTGCTGTCGGTGGATCTGTCATCCGGTCACGGCGGGGGCGAGACGGTCACACAGGCGATCGAGCTGAACACGGACCTGTACGCGTTTCTGGTGCAGAACCTCGGCATGCACCCTTGAGGTTCAAAAGCGGATGCCCGGCCTCAGCAGCAGCTGAAAAACCAGCAGCAGCGCGAGCAGTGCGCCCAGCGGATAAAGCGGCGAGGCAAGCGGGGTGTGCGCGTCAGGCCGTGCCACGCGCAGGCGCCAGGCGCCGGCTTGCATCCAGGCCACGCCGATGACCGTCACCACGATCGGCGGCGCGAGCACCTCGAGCCACTCGCGCGGCATGCGAAACGGTACGATCAGCAGGATCGCGAGCAGGGCCGGCAGCGTCGCGACGCCGAAGATGAAGGCGCTACGCGCGCGGGCGCTCTCGATCTGCGCCGGGCGGTCGGCGAGCCCCAGCAGTGGGGGCGTCAGCTGCAGGGCGATGACGGGGATTGCCAGCAGCGCGGCGAGAGCGGCGGCGGTCTTGGCCCACGGCTCGAGTCCGAGGTACTCCATCGCCATGCCGACGTCGTTGTCCGGGTACACGGCGCCGACCACGACCTGTGGCAGCGCCTGCAGCAGCCCGCTGTAAGTCATCCAGATGAGGAAAATCCGCCAGGTGCGCGACGCGGCCCGGCGATGCCTCAGCAGCAGCGCACACAGCAGGCCGCTGGCGAATGTGGCCAAGGCGCCGCTGCCCTGAAACAGGCTGGTCAGCGGATGATCGCCCTCCCAGGTGTGGTTGTTGTGGAACAGGGTCGGCGTGACGCCCGGCAGCAGCGCCTTGGGCAACACCAGGAACAGCTCCTGGATGAAGAATGTCAGGTTGAAGGCGAGCGCGTAGAGCAGCGCCGAGCTTGCCGTGAGCCGCCAGTTCGCGCCACGCTGCGACTCATCGCGCTGCGCGCGGTGCGGGCGCATGACTCCGCGCAGCCCGAGAATCAGGGGCCCCACGATGAGAAGCGTTGCCGCGGCGATTCCGATCAACATGCCTGCATGGTCGTTTGAGCGAAGCGCGCACCTGCTGCGGCGCAACGCACCCCCAGAGGCGCCGATGACATTCTACCCGTGCAGTTTGCGGCCGAGCTCGCCAAGCTCTTGCGCTGCCTTCGGCATCGACACCGGCCGGGGGCCGGAGTACTGTTTCAGCGGGCGGAATAACCCAACAACTACCTGCCTGTTCCGGGAGAGTCACATGATTCGCATCAACTCAGCCGTAGGCGTGCGGGCCGGCCTCGCGCTGGCGCTGGCGTCAGCGGGCATCAGCCTGGGTTCAGTCAACGCCGAGGAGAGCGCCTGGGACGGCGACGAGGGCAGAATGGAACTCACCAGTACGAACTTCGTCGATCACGGTCAGCTGCCGCTGAGCGCGATCTACAATGCGCTGCAGAACGGGGTGAACATCTGCACGCCGAGCGGCGCTGCCGGGGGCGATCAGTCGCCGCAGCTCGCCTGGACGCACGTGCCGCACAACACCCACAGCTTCGTGGTGGTGCTGTACGACACGACGGCTTCCTTCACGCACTGGGGGATGTACAACATCTCCGCTCGGGTGAGAGCGCTGCCCGAGAATGCCGGCGTTGCGGCGAGTGCGTTCGGCAGCCAGATCACCAACGACTTTGGCGATCCGAACTATGACGGGCCGTGCCCGCCGGCCGGCGTCGCACCGGACGCGCACCACTACGTGTTCACCGTTTACGCGCTCGACACCGATCTTGAGGTGAGCTCATCGGCCAACTTTCCGGCCGGTGCCGAGCAGCTGTATCACGCCCTGATACACGCCGCGCGCGAAGGCCACATCCTGGCGAGCGCAAGTCTGAGCACCCTGTACTCGGCGACCCCGCCTGCGGACTGAATGAGGGCATGCTGCAGGGACCGGCGCGCAGGCGCTGGTCCCGGCAGTTTGAGTGCTGCCTTAAGGTATTTCAGTCACTTGCAGACTTAATCTCCCCCTGGTCAGCGAGGGCCCGCTAGCCTCGCGGGCGCGCCGCACGGCATGATCCGGCGCAGCATGCCAGAGCAGGACACACAGGCGGCGGGGCGCTGGACGGCGCGCCGCGACGAGAAGAGGCGCAGGCTTGCCGGCGTTGCCGCCCACGTCGAGGGCAAACTCGTCGAGCCCCGCTCGATCGTGCCGGCGCTGCAGACGCTGCTGCGTCCCGGCGATCGCGTGGCGCTCGAGGGCAACAATCAGAAGCAGGCCGACTTTCTGTCGCGCGCTCTGGCCGAAGTCGATCCGGCGCTGATCCATGACATTCATCTTCTGATCTCCACCATCAGCCGCCCGGAGCACCTGAGCCTGTTCGAGCGCGGCATCGCGCGGCGCGTGGACTTCTCCTTCGCCGGCCCGCAGAGCCTGCGTATGGCGCAGCTGCTCGAGGACGGCAAGCTCGAGATCGGCGCGATCTACACCTATATCGAGCTGTACGCGCGCATGTTCATCGACCTGACGCCGAACGTCGCGCTGGTCTGCGCCGAAAAGGCGGACCTGGCCGGCAATCTGTATACCGGCGCCAACACCGAAGACACGCCCGCCATCGTCGAGGCTACCGCGTTCCGGCATGGCATCGTGCTGGCGCAGGTGAACGAGGTGGTCGGCGAGCTGCCGCGTGTGGATATCCCGGGCTCCTGGGTCGATCTCATTGTCACGGCCGACCGGCCGTTTGCGCTGGAGCCACTCTTCACGCGCGATCCGCGCCACATCACGCAGCTGCAGGTGCTGATGGGCATGATGGTGATCCGCGGCATCTACGAGCGACACGGTGTCACCTCACTCAATCACGGCATCGGCTTTGATACCGCGGCCATCGAGCTGCTGCTGCCGACCTATGCGGCAGCGCTCGGCCTTAAGCACAAGATCTGCCGCAACTGGGCGCTGAATCCACACCCGACGCTCATCCCCGCCATCGAGAGCGGCTGGGTCGAGAGCGTACATTGCTTCGGCGGCGAGCTTGGCATGGAGGACTACGTGCGCGCGCGACCGGACGTGTTCTTCGTCGGCGCGGACGGCAGCCTGCGCTCGAATCGAGTGTTCTGCCAGCTGGCCGGCCAGTATGGTGTCGACCTCTTCATCGGCTCGACCCTGCAGATGGACGCCGACGCCAACTCCTCGACCGTCACTCTCGGACGGCTGGTCGGCTTCGGTGGCGCCCCCAACATGGGCCACGATCCGAAGGGCCGTCGCCACAGTACTCCCGCCTGGCTGAGTCTCATCACGGCGCACTCGCCGGTCACCCGCGGCCGCAAGCTCGTCGTGCAGCTGGTGGAGACCTTTCACAGGGGCGGCGTGCCGGCGCTGGTCGATTCGCTCGACGCGGTGCAGGTCGGTGAGCACTGCGGCATGCCGATTGCTCCGGTCATGATCTACGGCGATGACGTGAGCCACGTGGTCAGCGAGGAGGGCATCGCCTACCTGTACAAGGCGCAAGGTGGCGAGGAGCGGCGCGCGGCGCTCAGTGCCATCGCCGGTGCCACCCCGATCGGGATGCGCGCGGACCCGGCTCGCAGCGCATCGCTGCGGGCGCGCGGCATCGTGGCGTACCCGGAGGATCTGGGCGTGCAGCGCACGCAGGCGCGACGCTCGCTGCTCGCAGCGCGCAGCATCGATGATCTGGTGGCCTGGTCGGGCGGCCTGTACAAGCCGCCGGCGCGCTTTCGCAGCTGGTGATGGCGGCGCGATGCTCAGCGCCCTTGCCCGGCGGCCGGTTGGGCCGCCAGACGCCGCTGCGGGCGGAGCATCTCGCCGATCGCGCGGTGCACGCCCTGATTGCCGAGGCGATGCTCACCCCGAAGCCCGCGCTGGTCGATCAGCGGGGCAGCGGGGCGCATGAGGACCTGAATCTTGACTGCCTGCTGCGCTCTGCCGCGGCGCTGCGCGGCAGCTTCACCTGCATGGCACTGCACGCGAGCGCCGGGCCGGCCGGCCTGCCGCTGCGCGAGAAGCTCGGCGCCATCGGCCGCCAGGGTGAGGAGCGCATGCTCGCTGCCACCGGCGGCCGTAATGCCCACCGCGGCGCCATCTGGGTGCTCGGTCTGCTCATCGCAGCCGTGGCACGCTGCCGCTCGACGCGCACGCTCGCCGAGATCGCAAACGTCGCGGCCGCTCTGGCACGTCTGCCCGACCGTCACGCGCCGGTGAGGCCGAGTCATGGCTTGCGGGTGTGTGCGCGCTTTGGCGTGTCGGGGGCGCGCGGCGAGGCGGCAGCCGGCTTTCCGCATGTCATGAAGGTCGGGCTGCCCGCTCTGCACAGCACGCGCCGGCGCGGCAGCGATGAGGCCTGCGCGCGCCTCGATGCACTGATGGCCATCATGTCGAGTCTCGATGACACGTGCCTGTTGCATCGGGGCGGCTGGGCGGCGCTGAGCGCGGCGCGAAGCGGCGCGCGCCGGGTGCTGGCCTTGGGCGGAGCGGCGACACCGGCAGGACGAGGCGCGCTGCTGGCGCTCGATGCGGAGCTGCTGCGGCGCTACGCCTCACCCGGTGGCTGCGCCGACCTGCTGGCGGCCTGCCTGTTTCTGGACGATATGCAATGCCAGGTGTGAGGATCTTGTGGAAATTCTGAGGTTCACCTATCCGGCGGCCAGGGCCGTGGCCCGCCGTGCGCATGTGGGTGTGGTCGGCTCGGGGGACCTTGAGATCCTGTTCGAGCCCTCCGCCGACCAGCACTCGCACGTCACCGTGACCACGAGCGTCGAGGGTTTCGCGACGGTGTGGAAAAACGTGCTCGACCGCTTCTTCACCCGCTTCGATGGCGCGGTGGCGATCGAGATCAACGATTTCGGCGCAACGCCCGGCGTGGTCACGCTGCGACTGGAGCAGGCGGCCGAGGACCTGCGCGCGTGAGCATCGTGCTGCGCGACAGCTTCATCGAAATGCCGGCGCGCGAACGCGCCCGCGCGATCCTCGACGCCGATACCTTCCGCGAGCTGCTCGGGCCTTTCGAGCGCATGAAGTCCCCGTGGCTGCCGCTGCAGGGCGTGGTCGCGCAGGCGGACGATGGCGTGGTGGTGGCCCGCGGTCGCCTCGCCGGCAAGCCGGCGGTGGTGGCTGCGATCGAGGGCGCCTACCAGGGCGGCAGCATCGGAGAGGTCTCGGGCGCCAAGATCGCCGGCGTGCTTGAGCTGGCGCTGCGTGACTGTGAGCGGGGCGCGCCGGTGCGGCCGGTGCTGCTGCTCGAGACCGGCGGAGTGCGTCTGCAGGAAGCGAACCTGGGACTGGCCGCGATCGCCGAGATCCACGCCGCCATCGTCGCCTTGCGAGCACACGTGCCGGTGGTGGGGGTGATCGCAGGTCTGGTCGGCTGCTTCGGTGGTATGTCACTGACGGCGGCCCTGTGCAGCCGGCTGATCGTGACGCGGCAGGCGCGGCTGGGCATGAACGGCCCGGAAGTGATCGAGCAGGAAGCCGGGATCGCCGAGCTCGATTCGACCGACGCTGCCCTGGTGTGGAGCCTGATGGGCGGCGAGCAGCGTTATGCCACCGGTCTGGCAGACGTGCTGGTGGAAGACGACGCCGGGATGATCGCCGCGCAGGTGCGCGCGGCGTTCGACTCGGTGGCCGCGTCCCGCACCGAACAGGTGGAGCGGTTTGTGAAGCGCCTGGCGAGCATCGATCCGATACAGCCGCCCGAGCCTGCGCAACTGCGCGCGCTGTGGCCGCGCGAGGCGCCCCGGTGAGCCCGCCGCGCAGCCCCGAAGGACACGGCCTGCACTGGTTCCGGCAGCTGACCGGCCAGGACGGAATCGTGCCCGGGACAGTGGCCACGGTGCGCGTCGCGGACGCGCCGCTGCGGCAAGAAAGCGCGCGCTTCATCGCGGTGGTGCCGGATGCCTCGAACCGCTTTGTGCGCGCGCGCCACGGCGAGGTCGGGCTCGATGAGGCCTGGGCGCTGGCACAGCAGGTGCGTGCAACGCTGGCCGCGGATCGCGGCAAGCGCCCACGCGCCATCGTCGCGCTGGTCGATGTGGCAAGCCAGGCGTACGGACGAAGTGAAGAACTGCTCGGGATACACCTGGCCTGTGCGGCGGCGGCGGATGCCTACGCCAGCGCGCGACTGGCGGGACACCCGGTCATTGCGCTGCTGGTCGGCAAGGCCATGTCGGGCGCTTTTCTCGCGCACGGCTATCAGGCCAACCGCATCCTGGCACTGGATTCCCCGGCCGTGCTCGTGCACGCCATGAGCAAGGAGGCCGCCGCTCGGGTGACCCGGCGGCCGATCGAGGCGCTGCAGGAACTGGGCGAGCGCATCGTGCCGATGGCGTACGACGTTCGCGCCTTCGCGAAACTCGGGCTGCTGTACCGGCTCATCGAGGGCGTACAGGCGCAAGCGCCCGACGCGGGCGAGCTTGAGCGGGTGCGCGGCGAACTCGCCGACGCGATCGCCGATACGCGCGCCGGCCCGCGCGACCTCAGCCACCGCTGGCGCTCGGAAGCGCCGCGCGGGCTGCGCGCCGCCTCGATCGCCGTGCGCCGCCGGCTCACCGAGCAATGGGAGCTGCCGTGAGGATGCCGGTGCATGCGCTGCTGCGCATCGTGCCTGGGGCGCTGTCAGGTGCGCCGGCTCCCGCCTGGGTTGTCGCGCGGCTTGGGCCGGCACCCTGGGTGGTGGTCAGGCGCGAAGGTATGCGCGCGGGCATGATCGCCGTGGGCGTACGCGGCGGCACGCGCGCCGAGCGCTTCGCCGCCTGGCTCGACCCGGGCGCGGTGCTCGAGTGTGTCACCCCGCTTGAGCTGGCCGCGCGCCGCGGCTGGAAAGATCATCCGCGGCGCGCGCAGCCCGCAGCGCTCGCCTGCCTTGAGGAGGTGGAGTCGATCCTGCAGCGCCACGGCTTCGGCCGGTCTTGGGGGCCCACCGGGAGTGTGGGTTTCGAGCTCGCGACTGCGCTGCCGACGGTGACCGCCTGGAGCGACTTGGACCTGATCGTGCGACCCGCGCACCGGCTTGCCCCTGCGGCCGCGACGGCGCTGTGGACCGAGCTGTCACAGCTGGCGGTGCGAACCGATGTGCTGCTCGAAACTGCGCAGGGCGCCGTGGCGCTGGCCGAGTATGCGCGCGCTGCTCGCCCGTTCGTGGTGCGCACGCCCGCGGGCCCGCGCTTAAGCGATGATCCCTGGGCGAGCGAGGCGACGGCCGCCTGATGCGAACCGCACTGCTCTTCCCCGGACAGGGGGCGCAGCGGGAGGGCTTCCTCGGGCGCCTGCCGGATCATGCGGCAGTACGCGCAACGCTCGCCGAAGCTTCGGTGATTCTGGGTCAGGATGCGGCCAAGCTCGATGAGGCCGGCGCGCTGCAGTCGACGGTTGCGGTGCAGCTCGGCACGGTGATCGCCGGGGTGGCGGTTGCCCGCGCGCTTGCCGCCGAGGGGCTGTCTGCCGATGCGGTCGCGGGGCTGTCGGTGGGCGCCTTCACGGCCGCGGTGGCGTGCGATGCGCTCACGTTTGCCGCGGCGCTCGCGCTGGTGAAGCTGCGCGCGGAGGGCATGGCACGCGCGACGCCGCCCGGCTGCGGCATGCTGGCGCTGCTCGGGCTGACGGAGCGCGACGCCCAGCAGCTCATCGCGCGCGTCAACGAGCGCGTGCCGCTGTACCTGGCAAGCGTCAATGCGCCGACCGAGATGGTGGTATCGGGCGAAGATGCGGCGCTGGCACTGGCGAGTGAGTACGCGCGCGCCACCGGCGCTATCGCCCGGCCGCTGCGCGTGGCCATCCCCTCGCACTGCCCGCTCATGGACAGCGTGTCGAACTCGCTGCGCGAGGCCTTCGCGCAGGTGCACATCGGCACCCCGCGCCTGGCGTATGTCATGAATCACCGCGCCCGAATCGCCGCCGGCGGCGCGCAGGTCGCCGAGGATCTGATCCTGAATGTGTCGCGGCCGGTGCGCTGGCACGACTCGGTCACGCTGCTCTATGAGCTCGGCTGCCGGCTGTACATCGAGGCACCGCCGGGCACTGTGCTGGCAAGCCTGGTGAGGTCTTGCTTCCCGCAGGCGCGCGCGCTGGCGCTGGCAGAGACCGCGCTGGCGAGCGCGGTCACGGCGGCTCGCCGCCTGCCCTGAAGCGTTGCGCGGTTAGCGGCGCAGCAGCGCCGCCAGCTCTCCGACGATGCCGCGCCGGAACGAGAGCACGCAGGCGACGAAGATGACGCCGATGATGGCGGTGACCCACCCGCCGACGATGTCCGACAGGTACTCCTGCAGCGTGACGACGAGAGCCGCCCCCACCACCGGACCGAAGAAGGTGCCGGTGCCGCCGAGCAGCGTCATGAGGATCACCTGCCCGGAATTGGACTGCTGTACGTCCGAGAGCGTGGTGAAGCCCAGTACCAGGGCATCGAGCGAGCCGGCAACGCCGGCAAGGGTTGCAGACAGCACGAATGCGAGCAGCTTGTAGCGGTTGATGTCGTAGCCGAGTGAGATCGCCCGCGGCTCGTTCTCGCGGATCGCCTTGAGCACCTGGCCGAAGGGCGAGGAGACCACGCGCCGGATGAACAGGAACACGGCCACGAACACGGCAAGCACCAGGTAGTACATGACCAGATCGGAGCTGAGCGGGAGCATCCCGAACAGCTTGCCGCGCGGGACATCCTGCAGTCCGTTCTCCCCGCCGGTGAAGGGCGCCTCCAGGCACACGAAATACACCAGCTGCCCGAGCGCAAGCGTGATCATGGCGAAGTAGATGCCCTGACGGCGGATGGCCAATCCGCCGATGAAAAGACCCAGCACGGCTGCCACGGCAAGTCCTGCAAAAATCGCCGCCCCCGGCCCCCAGGCATGCGCGGTGACGAGCCAGGAGGTCGCATAGGCGGCCGAGCCGAAGAACGCCGCGTGGCCGAAAGACAGCATGCGCCCGAATCCCAGCAAGAGGTTGTAGGCGCAGGCGAACATGGCGAAGCACAGAAGCTTCATCATGAACACCGGGTAGATCCCGAGCCACGGGACGAGCAGCGCCAGCCCCGCGAGCAGCGCATAGAAAATCACGGTGGCCCGCATGGCGCTATTCCCGGCCGAACAAGCCGGCCGGGCGCAGGATCAGCACCAGGGCCATGATCACGAAGACGACGATGTTCGAGGCTTCCGGATAGATGACCTTGGTGAAGCCCTCGACCACACCCAGCGCCAGCCCGCTCACGATGGCGCCGAAAATCGATCCCATGCCGCCGATTACCACGACCGCAAACACGACGATCACGAGCGAGTTGCCCATGTGCGAGTTCACCAGCACCACCGGGGAGGCCAGCACCCCGGCAAGGGCAGCGAGTGCGACGCCGCCGCCGTAGGTGGCCGCCTTCAACAGCGGGACGTTGACACCGAAGGCCTGCAGCAGCGGCGCGTTCTCGGTGGCGGCGCGCAGGGTTGAACCCAGCCGGGTACGCTCGATCACGAACCAGGTACTGAAGCAGACCAACACCGAGGCGAGGATGACCCAGGCACGGTAGAGCGGCAGAAACATGAAGTGCAGGTTGACCACGCCTGAGAGTGCGGGCGGCACCGGATAGGACTGGCCGGTGGCCCCGAACACCTGGTGGAGTGAGCCCTCCACGATCAGCGCCAGCCCGAAGGTGAACAGCAGGCCATAAAGCGGATCGAGCCCGTACAGGTGACGCAGCAGCAGCCGCTCCACCAGCAGGCCGATGAGTCCGACCGCCACGGGCGCCAGTACCAGCGCCGCCCAATAGTTGATGCCGAACCACTGCAGGCCGAGCAGGGCGGCAAAGGCTCCCAGGGTATAGAAGGCCCCGTGCGCGAAATTCACCACGCCCATCAGCCCGAAGATCACCGCCAGGCCGAGACTCAGCAGGGCGTAGAACGAGCCGTTGACAAGGCCGAGCGTCAGCTGGCCGAGTATTACGGCGACCGGGATGCCGAAGATCTCGCTCACGAAGCGCGGGCGGCGCTAAGGCTGCGGGCGGCTACTTCGGGGCGAGCGGGCAAAGTCCGGTGATCGGGCCGAACGCTTCCTCGCCGGGCATCTTCTTGAGCAGCTTGTAGTAGTCCCACGGGTACTTCGATTCCTGGGGGGACTTCACCTGCATGACGTACATCTCGTGGATCATCGCGCCGTCGGCGCGGATGTAGCCGCCCTGGGCGAACATGTCGTTGATCTTCGTTTTCTTCAGCTCCGCCATCACCTTGTCCGAATCGGTCGTCGCGGCCGCCTTGACGGCCTTCAGATACGTGGTGACGGCCGAGTAGATGCCGGCCTGGTCCATGGTCGGCTCCTTGTTCATCTTGGCGAAGTAGCGCTTGGCGAACGCGCGCGTCTGCGCGTTCAGGTCCCAGTACCAGCCGGTGGTCAGGTACAGCCCCTGCGCAGTCTGCAGGCCGAGGCTGTGGATGTCGGAGATGAAGGCCAGCAAGGCGGCCGGCTTCATCGTCTTGGTGATGCCAAATTCATTGGCCGCCTTCAGGGAGTTGCTGAAGTCCGTGCCGGCATTGGCCAGCCCCAGCACCTGCGCCCCGGAACCCTGTGCCTGCAGCAGGAATGAGGAGAAGTCGGCGGCGCCGAGCGGCACGCGTACCGCGCCGAGGTTCTTTCCGCCGTGGGTCTCCACCACCTTGGAGGCGGCGTTCTGCAGCTGCGTGCCGAAGGCGTAGTCGGCGGTCAGGTAGAACCAGCTCTTGCCGCCGGCGTTGACGATGGCGGTCGCGGTGCCGTTGGCCAGCGCGGTCGTATCGTACACATAGTGAACCGAGTAGGCGGTGCAGTCCTCGTTGGTCAGCGAGGCGCCGCCCGGGCCGATGGCGAAGTACGGCACTTTCTTGGCCGCAGCGACCTTGGCCATGGCGATGTTGACACCGGTGTTGGAGCCGCCGAGCAGCATGTTGAGGCCGTTCTGGTCCGCCCACTCGCGAAACTTCGAGGCACCGATATCGGGCTTGTTCTGATGGTCCGCGCTGAGCGTGACGATCTTGCGGCCGATGACCGTGCCGCCGAAGTCGGCGATCGCCATGTTGATCGACTCGATGCCGCCGGCACCGAGCACGTCGGCATACACCCCGGACATGTCATCGATGTCGCCGATCACCACCTGCTCGTTGGCCGCCCGGGCGGCGGGCGGACCGGCCACGCTCATCACGAGCGCGGCAGCCATGATTGCCAGGACCCTGAAGCTCATTAGTGTTCTCCTTGTAAGGCTTACCCCGGCTCAAACGCCAAGGTAGGTATGCAGCGTGGTCATTTTCGCCTGAAGCTCGGCGGCAGCAAAACCCTCCACGATCCGGCCATGCTCCATGATGTAGAAGCGATCCGCCAGTGGCGCCGCGAAGCGGAAATTCTGCTCCACCATGACGAGGGTGTAACCCTGTTCCCGCAGTCGGTGGATGGTGCGCGCCAGCGCCTGAACGATCACCGGAGCCAAGCCCTCGGAGATCTCATCGAGCAGCAGCAATCTTGCGCCGGTGCGCAGGATGCGGGCCAGCGCGAGCATCTGCTGCTCACCGCCCGAGAGGTGGGTCCCCTGGCTGCGCCGCCGCTCCCCGAGCTGGGGAAACATCTCGTAAATTTGCTCAAGGGACATGCCGCCCGCTGCCACCGCCGGCGGCAACAGCAGGTTCTCCTCGGCCGAGAGACTTGCGTAGATGCCGCGCTCTTCGGGACAGTAGCCGACCCCGAGGCGCGCGACCTGGTGCGGCGCCAGGCCGATGGCCTGCTGGCCGTTGATCAGCACGGAACCGGAGCGCCGGCCGACCAGGCCCAGCAGCGCCCTGAGCGTGGTGGTTCGCCCGGCGCCGTTGCGGCCGAGCAGCGTCACCACTTCGCCCTGGTTGACGTGGCAATTCACTCCCTGCAGGACGTGGGACTCGCCGTAAAAGGCCTGCAGATCGGTGACCTTGAGCACCGGCGCGCCCATCAGGGGGTGCCCATGTAGGCTTCGATCACGAGCGGATTGCGCGACACCTCGGCATAGTTGCCGCTGGCGATGGTCTGGCCCCGCTGCAGCACGGTAATGGTGTCGGCGATCTTGGCCACCACGTGCATGTTGTGCTCGACCATGAGGATGGTTCGATTGGCGGCGGCCTGCTTGATGAGCGCGGTGACCCGGTCGACATCCTCGTGGCCCATCCCCTGGGTCGGCTCATCGAGCAACATCAGCTCGGGCGCCATCGCAAGCGTCGTGGCGATCTCGAGGGCGCGCTTGCGCCCGTAGGGCAGCTCCCCGGCGCGTGTCGCGGCCAACGATCCCAAGTCCACCTGCTCGAGCAGCTGCCTGGCACGCTCCTCGAGCACGCGAAGACTCGTTTCGGGCTTCCAGAAGTGAAAGCTCGTCGCGAGGGCGCGCTGCAGGGCGATGCGCACGTTCTCGAGCACGGAGAGGTTGGCAAACACGGCCGACACCTGGAAGGAGCGCACCAGGCCCCGGCGGGCGAGGGCGGCCGGCCTGGCCAGCGTGATGTCCTCGCCGCGGTACAGGATCTGGCCGCGGTCGGGAATCAGGAACTTGGTCAGCAGGTTGAAAACGGTGGTCTTGCCGGCGCCGTTGGGCCCGATCAGCGCATGAATCTGGCCGCGACGCACCTTAAGGTCGACGTTGCTGACGGCGAGGAACCCCTGGAACTCCTTTGTCAGGCCGCGCGTCTCGATGATGAAATCGTCGGCGATGCTCTGTGGCACGCCGGGGAGTCTATCGGGTGTGACGCGGCCAGGTCGAGCGCCACGCTAACGCCACTGCGGCGTAACATCGCGGTGGATCTTAAGGCCTGAAGAGGTGGCGCGAGGTATGAAGCAGCAGCGCGGGCCGCTGCCGCTGTCGCGGCGGCAATTCGCGGCGGGGTTGCTCAAGAGCGCGGGCCTGCTGGCGGTGGCGCCGCATGCCGGTGCTGCGCAGCTTAAATCCGCTGACGTGATCGTTCTGAGCGACGTGATGGTCGCGATGCGCGACGGCGTCAAGCTTGCCACCGACATCTATCTGCCGGCGCGGCAGGGCAAGCCCGCGGCCGGGCGCTGTGCGGTCATTCTCGAGCGCACCCCGTATGACAAGACGGCCGACAGCCGCTCCGAGCGCACCCCGACGCTCGAGAAGCCGAAGTCGCGCGCCGAGGTTGCGGCATTCTTCGTGAGCCGCGGCTACATCGTCATCTACCAGGACTGCCGCGGCCGCTACCGCTCGCAGGGGACTTATGTGAAGTATCTGAGTGACGGGCTGGATGGCTATGACACCTGCGCCTGGATCATTCGCCAGCCCTGGAGCAACGGGGCGATCGGCACCATGGGCCTGTCCTATGCCGCGCACACGCAGGGCGCGCTCGGGAGCGCCGGGGCGCCGGGCGTCAAGGCGATGTTTCTTGATTCGGGCGGTTTCTCGAATGCGTACCAGGGGGGTATCCGCCAGGGTGGCGCGTTTGAGCTCAAGCAGGTGACCTGGGCGTTCAGCGAAGGTCTCAACAGCCCGCAGCTGCGGCAGGATCCGGCCAGGCGCTCGGCGATGCGGGCCATTGATCTGGCGGACTGGTTCCGCAGGATGCCCTGGGCGCGCGGCGCATCGCCGCTGAGTCTGGTGCCCGATTACGAGAGCTACGTCTTCGACCAGTGGGAGCACGGTGACTTCGATGGCTTCTGGAAGCAGCTGGGCATTTATGCAGCCGGCTACTACCGGCAGTTTCCCGCCGCGGCGATGCTGCACATGTCCTCCTGGTACGACCCCTACCCGCGTACCGCGACCGACAATTACCTCGGCCTGTCGGCTCTGAAGCGCGCGCCGGTGCGCCTGATCCTCGGGCCCTGGACGCACGGGGATCGCCAGCTCACCTACGCCGGGGAGGTCGACTTCGGATCCGCGGCCACCGTCGATGGCAATCTGGCGAGCGACTTCCTGACGCTGCGATTGCGCTGGTTCGACCGCTGGCTGAAGGGCGAGAGCAACGGCGTGGAGGACGAGCCCACAGTGCGAATTTTCGTGATGGGCGGGGGCAGCGGCCGGCGCAACTCCGCCGGCCGCATGGATCATGGCGGGCGCTGGCGCGCGGAGCGCGACTGGCCGCTTCCCGACACGCGCTGGAGCGCCTACTACCTCAGCGCCGATCGGTCGCTGCGCGCAGCGGCCGCACCGTCACCCTCCGCCACGCTCACCTACCAGTACGACCCGCACGACCCGGTGCCGACCATCGGCGGCTGCATCACCTCGGGACGCCCGATCATGGTCGGGGGCGCCTTTAACCAACACGAGGCGCCCGAGTTCTTCGGCTCCAAGGCTCCCTATCGCCCGCTCGCCGAGCGGCCCGACGTGCTGGCGTTTCAGAGCGCGCCGCTCGAGGCAGACCTGGAAGTGACCGGACCGATCAAGGTGCGGCTATGGATTTCGTCTGACTGCCCCGACACGGATTTCACCGCGAAGCTCATCGATGTGTATCCGGCGAGTAGCGACTATCCGCAGGGCTTCGCCATGAATCTGACCGACGGGCTGCTGCGGGTGCGTTACCGCGACTCCTGGGAGCAGCCGAGCCTGATGACGCCCGGACAGGTGTACGCGATCGTCATCGACCTGTTCCCGACCAGCAATCTGTTCAAGCGCGGGCATCGCCTGCGGCTAGACATCTCAAGCAGCAACTTCCCGCGTTTCGACACCAACCCGAACACCGGGGAGCCCGAAGGTCGGGCGCGCACTCAGCGGGTCGCGCGAAACAGCGTTTACGTCGGGGGCGCGCAGGCCTCGCAGGTCATCCTGCCGGTCATTCCGGCCCGCGCGTAGGCGGTTGAGCGCGTAGCTGCGCTTGGAGGTCGCGGCGATCTGCGTCGCCGGCAGATCCGCGCGCCGCACGGCTTCGAACTTCACGCCCGACAGCGCTGCGACCAGTGAGTCGAATTCGGCTGGTCGGCGTTCGAACCCGGCGGCGGTGACCGTGAGCCGGTACAGGTGCTCATCGACGATGACGTAGCTGACACAGGTATACACGGTCGGGGATTGCCCCTCACTGGCCTCGACCATGGTCCAGGCGCTGTGACCGCCGACCACGGTCGGTGCACCCGCAGTCTTCGCTTGGAGCTTCGTGCCGAACTTCGCATCAAGCTTGGTGCGGTAATTCGGATCGGCGACGTTGCTTCCGGCCGGGGCCGGATCGTTTTCGCGGTAGATGCTCAGAGCAGCCACCCCGACCCGGGTCGTCACCTCGTAGCCGCCAGACTGTCCGCTGACCTGCGGCTTGTCCGCGCTGCTCGGCAGCGCCGTCAGTCTGACCCCGAGCTCCGGGACGTCCACATCGTCCGCCTGGCTCACCAGCGGAAACACCAGCACCATTGCCAGCCACAGCGTGCCTGCCTTGCGCATGAGGCGGATTTTACCATGGTGACAAATACCGGTGCCGAGGCTGAGACTTGCCGGGATGGATACGGCTCAGGAGAATCCCGCCCTGGAGGCCATCTGGCACGTGGTGTGCGCGATACCGCGCGGACAGGTCTCCACTTACGGAGCCGTGGCGCGCGCGGCCGGGTTGCCCGGGCGCGCGCGTCAGGTCGGGCTCGCCCTGCGCATCGCACCTGAACCGCTGCATCTGCCGTGGCATCGCGTCGTGGGCGCCGGCGGTCGCATCGTCTTTCCGAAGTCCTCGCGGGCGCACCGCGAACAGGCCCGGCGGTTGCGCGCGGAAGGCGTGCGGGTGAAGGACGGCCGCATCAGCCCAAGCGCCATGGCCGAGCTCGAGCAGCGTTAGCGGCTTTGGGCGCCTGGCACGCTCGCCTTCAGGGCGAGGAGGCCAGCTCAAGCTCACGCAGCCGCGGGCCGGCCATCGTGCCGAGGTCCACCGAGGTTTCGTAAAGCACCGCGCAAAACAGGCACACCACGAGCGCGAGCACGATGAATGCGCGCACGTGGCGCGCTTCGAAGGTGCGGATAGAGCGCGCGTAGGCGACGAACGCCAGCAGGCCTGCCACCACCACCGTCGCATCGATGCTGGCCCGCTGCCAGTAGCTGCCGCCCAGGTGCAGCCACATCCCGAACTCATCGAAAGTGAGCGCCATGGCGATGCCGTAGGCGAACGCTGCGCGCCGGGCCGCATTGCCGGTCGGCGCGGCAAACAGCAGATAGGCGCCCACCGCGGCCAGCAGGAAGATGCCGTAGTTGAGGTGGTGCACATGCGTGTCGCTGAGAAACAGATACATGTTGGGAATGCGGCGCGCCATGATCAGGAACACGACGATGCGCGCCAGCATGAACGTCACGAGGAAGGCGAGCAGCGAGCGCCGTGCGAGTTCGTCGGAGCTTGGAGCGGTAGCGGCGCCGTTCATCGCCCGCTATGTTGCCGGGAAAGCACGGGGCTGGATATACAATAAGGTGCATGGACGCATCCCCGTTGGCCGGTTGGGAGAACTTCTACGTCATCACCGGATCCTCCGCCGGGGGACTCACGGGGCTCACGTTCGTCGTCATCGCATTGGTGCGCGATGCGCAGGGCGTGCGACCTGCGGGCGTTCGCATGTTTGTCACCCCCACCATCGTGCATTTCAGCGCGGTGCTGGGACTGGCCGCGTTTCTGAGCATGCCGTGGCGGGGGGTGCTGGGCCTGAGTGTTGGCTTCGGGGTCGCAGGCGTGGGCGGGCTGGTTTACTGCGCCTTCATTGCGCGCAGCATCGGCAGCATGGACAAGAAGGAGTACGCGCCGGTATGGGAGGACTGGACCTGGCACGCGATCCTGCCAGGGATTGCCTACGCCCTGCTGCTCATCGCCGCGGATCTGATCTGGCACGAGCGGATGCAGGGCCTGTACGCGGCCGCGGCGGCATCGCTGATCCTCTTGTTCTCGGGCATTCACAACGCCTGGGACATCGCGGTCTGGATGACCCTTAAAAAAGCCAAGTAAAGCGCTCCTACCTTCCGGTGTACTCGAGGCCGATCGTGTCCACCACCCGCCGCACGCCGGCCGCTTCTGCCGCCACCGAATCGGCCGTCTGGCGCTGCAGATCGGTCGCCACCTGACCGGTGAGGTAGACGACCCGATCGAGGGTCTGAACATAGATCTGATTGGGTGGTCCGAGCGCCGGATGCCGGGCGAGGAGGGTGCGTACCTCGGAGGAGATCCTCACATCCTGGGGACACCCGTGGTAGCCACATTGGGCGTATTCACGCAGCGCCGCACACCCGGGCAACATGCCCGCCAGGATGGCGGCGACGGCCAGAGCGTGCAGGGGTTTGTTCATCGCCACGGGTCTGGACAGCTGAAAAGTGCGCTGGTTCGGAGGCAGGCCTGCGCAGGCGTGCGCAGGGCTTGACCGGCGGCCAGCCGCGCTTCAGGGTGAGGGGACGGAGAGAGCTATGCAACGAAAAGTGCACGAGTATCTGAAGGCGCTCGAGGCCGGAGATGCGGAGAAGGCCGGGGCATTGTTCATTGCCGATGGCTGGGTGGAATCGCCGTTCCTCGGCCGCCTGCCCGTGCGGCAGTACGTCAAGAAGGTGGCCGATGCCTCCAGGGAAACCAAGCTCACCGTGCACGATGTGCTGGTGAGTGCCGAGGGGCACCTGCGCGCGGTGGCCTACTATCTGTATGACTGGCGCCTGAAGGACGGTTCACGGGTGTCGTTCGACTGCGCGGACGTGTTCAATTTTGATCCCAGCAGCGGGCACATTCAGTCCATCGTGCTCGTCTACGATAGCCACCCGGTGCGCGGTGTGGTCGAAAGCAAATACCCGTAAGCGAGCCGGCAGCGGTCGCTGCGGTGCCGCATTCGTGTGTCGGCCGGTGTCCCGGAAAAACGCGGACCCGCCGCCCCAGAACCGGAGGTTTAACCCCGTGCGGGCCGCTGCCTCGCTTCAGTCTTTGGGACCCCTCAACGACTGGAGCCCGCATGAGAAGCGCAACCTACCTGGCGACACTGGCAGGTCTTGCAGCCAGCTGCGACGCACTGGCGAGCGGAAATCTGGCGAGCGTGGCCATCGTCGACCGCGACAGCGGGGCGGTGCTCACGACGCACTACTACCGGGGCGAGTACTGGGTGGCCGGAACCCCGGGAGCCCGCTACGCGATCGAGATCCGAAATCGTGAGGGCGGGCGGGTGCTGGCGGTGACCTCGGTGGACGGCGTTAACGTCATCTCCGGGGCAACGGCCGGCTGGAACCAGGCCGGCTACGTGCTCGAGCCGGGCGAGGCCTATCAGGTCACCGGCTGGCGCAAGAGCAACGCGGAGGTGGCAGCTTTCACCTTCACGGATTCCCCCAACTCCTACGCCGAACGTACCGGGCGGCCCGCCAATGTCGGTGTCATCGGCGTGGCGCTGTTTCGCGAGCGAGCGCCGGCGGTCGCCGTGCCGCCGATGATCAGACCGGGGGCCCTGGGCCTTCCGGCAAGCCCGGCGCCGGCGGCATCCGCACGCTCCTCGCTGAGCGCAGGTCACGCCGAGGCGAGCGCCGCGGCGGGCCCGGCTGCGCAGGCTTCGGCATCCGTGGCCGCGCCCAGTCCCGAGCCGAAACTTGGCACGGGCCACGGCGAGCGCGAGTCCTCCTACGTCGTGGACACCGACTTTCGCCGGATGCAGAGTGAGCCCAACGAGGTCATACACATTCGCTACGACAGTCTCGACAACCTCGTGGCCATGGGAATCGTCAGCCGGCCAGGCCCGGGTACGGCCCCCAATCCGTTCCCAGGCTCACACGAGCAGCGATTCGTGCCGGATCCCCCCGGGTGATGCGCGGCATCGCTGTCAGAACGAGGGAATGACAGAGGCGCTCGAGAGCGATGAGGTTCTGATCGGCCGCTACGTGATGGGCGACGCAGCGGCTTTCGCCGCCCTTTACCGGCGCCACGAGATGCGCATCTGGCGCTACCTCGAGCGCAACATCGGCAATCGCGCGAGCGCGGATGAGCTGATGCAGGAGGTCTGGTTCGCCGTCGCCCGGGACGCTGAGCGCTTCGACCCCGCCTCGCGATTCATGAGCTGGCTGTTCGCGATCGCACGCAATCGAATGATCGACTCGATTCGCACCACTCGCCGGCAGGTGAGCCTGGACACGATCGGCTACGAGGCTGAGGCGGTGGTGGGCCAACTGACCACCGAACCGCGGGCCGGGCCCCTGGCGGCGGTGCTGCTGCGGGATCAGGCGACGGCGCTCGCGCAGGCCATGGGGCAGCTTCCGCAGGAGCAGCGCGATGCCTTTCTTCTGCAGGTCGAGGGGGACTTGAGCGTTGAGGAGGTCGCCGCCATCACCGGCAGCAGCTTCGAGACCACCAAGAGTCGTCTGCGCTACGCGCGCGTGAAGCTGCGCGAGCTGCTCACGGAGCAGGCAACGCATGAATAGGCTGCCGCCGAACCACGACCCCGCCGACGATGCTGACGATCGGTATCGGCGTGCGTCGGCCTCGGATCCGAGCCGCCCGAGCGAAGCGGTGCGTCGCGCGGTGCTCGCACACGCCACCAAGCTTGCCGGCCGGCGCGCCGCACTCGCCGCGCCGCTGGCGGTCGCCTCGCCGCGGCCCGCGCCGAATCGGGTACCAAGACGGGCAGTCATTTTCGGGGCACTCGCTGCCGCCGCTGTCGCTGGGCTGATGATCGTGCCGCGCTTGCGCTCGCCGGCGCCGGCGCCGGCGCTGGTGCAGACCTCAGTACGGCCGCTCCTTGAGCCTGAGCCGCCGACGGTTTCCGCGCCAGCCCCTGCCGCCGCGCCAGCCCCTGCCGCGCCAGTCCCGGCGCCGTTCCCGCGCAGTGCTGCCGCTGAGTCGCCTAGCACGCGCGCTCGCTCGGCGTCGGGTGATACCGAGCCGGCGCCGGAGGCGTCGCTGGCGAAGCAGCCCGCGCCGCGCGCTGCGAGCGGGCTGACTAACAGGTCAATTGCGGCAGCGAGCAGCTCCAACGCCGTGGCGGCGCTGCCGCAGGCCGCGGGAAAGGCCCGCAGCGAAGGCAGCCCCGAGGATACGGCGGTGGCCTTCCGGCGGGCGGCGGAAAATGGCGACCTCGCCGCGCTGCATGCGCTGCTTGGCAAGCAGTCGGATATCAACGCGCGCGATTCACTCGGGCGCACGGCGTTGATGCTGGCGACACTCAGCGGCCAGACCAACGCGGCCGCCGCGCTATTGGCGTATGGCGCGGACCCCAATGCGGCGGATGCGCGCGGAACGACACCGCTTCAGGCCGCGCTGGCGGCCAATCAGGCCGCCATCGCGGCGGCGCTGCAACGTTATGGTGCCCGATAATCACTAGAGCGGCCGCACCTGCGCAAGCGATGCGGCCCAGTGTCGCCGATTGCGCAGTGACACGCGCCAAGGTCGTGCTCGCGACCAAGGTCGGCTTTCGCAGCGGGAGCGCCCTCACGCAATCCGGCCTCTCGCGTCGGCACATCCGGTGGTCCGTCGAGCAGAGCCTGCGGCGGCTCGGGACCGACTGGATCGATGTGTACATCGCGCATCGCGAGGATCCCCACACGCCGCTCGAAGAGACACTCGCAGCACTCGATGTGCTGGTGCAGGCCGGCAAGGTTCGCTGCCTGGGATTCTCAAACTGGTCGGCGTGGAAAGTTGCCGCGGCGATCGAGATCCAGTGCGCCGCGGGACCGGCTGCATTCACTCACGGACAGATGCACTACTCGCTGCTCGGGCGCGATGTGGAACCCGACGTGATTCCGATGATGCGCCGCTATGGATTGGGACTCACCGTCTGGAGCCCGCTCGCCTCAGGGTTTCTCAGTGGCAAGTACACGCGCGAGACGCTGTCGGCGCCGGACAACCGCTATTCCGGTTTCGACATTCTTCCCTTCGACAAGCAGCGCACAGCTGGCCCTAACCGATGCGCAAGTCGCCGAGCTCGACGCCGCCACCGAGCTGGCAGGTGTGTATCCGAATTGGTTCATCGACAAGTTCGTGGACCAGCAAACGCTCAGCGCCCTTGCGGTCCGCCCCTGAGGGGAAGTTGCGCGTGTCATTCGGCTCGCGCATGTTCAGGCGCGCGCGCTGGAAGGCATAGTCGCTGATATGCACCCAGCCGCGGAACGGGCAGTTGAGGTCGGCGACCGCCAGCATGGCCAGGGTGATCAGCAGCGTTATGGACAGCACCTGAAAAGCGTGCAGCCGGGGATTGCGCGAGCCGAACATCGCCACTGACACGATGGTGAGGAGGCCGCCGACCAGGAGGACGCACCAGAAGATGGTCGGCAGCCGCGAGGTACTTTCCAGCAGGCGGGTACGGCGGTACTGGGTGAGAGTGCTCAGCTCCGTCAGCGCGTGATCTTCCGCCATCAGCTCCGTGCCGGACGCCGCCTTGACCGACATCAGCGTCTTCCACATGTCCTGGTTGATCAAATGGCTCCTCTCCGGCACTTCCCCGCGCGCCATGCGTGGCCAGTCATCCTCCACGACGGCATCGGCATAGGCGCGGGACTGCAGTTCGAGCTGCGCGCGCTGCGGCGCCGGCAGTCCTTCCGCGAGGCGGAACACGTTGCGCAGCGCGCTCGCCTCCAGATCCGTGTTCAGATCCGCGCTCGTGAAGGTCGTCCAGACCGTATAGAACATGAATCCAAGAATGACCGCGTAGGTGATGCCGAGAATGTTGAGCTGCCAGCCAATCAGATCCTCGCTGGCGTAGCGCTCCCCGGCCGGCCACAGCCGACCGAGCCAGATGGTGAAAAGCAGTGCAGCCGCCAACACCAGGACCAGGATGATGATGTTTTGGCTCAGGCTAAGCATGCGCGTCGTTCCCCCGGTCCGGCCGCGGCTAGTGTGTCACCCTCGCACGGGCTGAAAATTGCCAATCAAGGCCGGCAAGCGCCAGAATAACCCATGATTGGCCCAACCCGACCTGCCTTGCTGCTCATCGCCACGGCCATCGCGATGTCTGCTGCCGCTGTCGCGGCGGCCGACTCCTTCGACTCACGCGAGGAGAGTTTTCGTTCCGCGCTGGTCTCGCACGGCGTCAATGCCACGGATCCCGACCATGCCGGCATCTGGAAGGCGGCTACGCCACCGCTCGGCTCGATGCGTGGTGAATTCGAGAGCAACGATCCGATCGGGCTATCGGCGGGAGTCAGGATCAAGGCGGATTGCTCGATAAACTGGGTGGACCCGGACTCAGGCAAGCTCTACTGCTTCTCGAGTGCCACATCCTTAGTGGTTTTTCTGGATACACCGCACAGCTACCTCGCGCGGGCCATGAAGAACTGGGACGCAACCCAAGCTGCAGTGAGGTCCGGCGCAGTCGATCCACGATAATAATTAGCGGGGGATGCATGAATAAGAAATTTCTGATTGCCTGGCTGGTACTCTTTATCGCGTGGTTCTTAGGCTCCTTTGTTGTCCACGGCGTGTTGCTGCATCCGGATTATATGCAGATGAGCCAGTTGTTCCGCCCGGAGAGCGATCAGACGCGATACTTTCCACTGATGGTGCTGGCACACCTGATCCTGTCCGGCGCATTCGTTTGGATCTATGTACGCGGCGTTGAGCCCAAGCCGTGGCTGGCACAGGGCGTGCGCTTCGGGGTGGCCATCGCGCTGTTGACGATCGTGCCGACCTACCTGATTTATTTCGTGATCCAGCCGATGCCGGAGGCCGTGGTCATCAAGCAGATCCTCTTCGATGGCGTGCTGCTGGTGCTGCTCGGAGCAATCGTCGCGTGGCTGTATCGGGACGCAGCGGCCCGCTCCTGAGCGGCGCGGTTGGAGCGCACCGCCCGCAGCACGGACTGCAGGCCTTTGGCTATTTGCCCGGCGGTACTCCCAAAAACGCCTCGGCCGCGCGCGTGTAGTGCCACAGCTCATCCGGGTTCTTCGCGAACGCCTTGGCGAATAGTTCCTCGCCCTTCTCGCGCTGGCCGATTCTGATGTACCAGGCACCGACTTCGGATTGGCCGGTGTCATCCTTGGGGTCGGCGGCGAGCGCCTTGAGAAAGGCCGCTTCGGCCTTGTCATTTTCGTTGGCATCCGCATAGATCTGCCCGGCGCGATGCCAGTCACTGCCTTCCGCCTTGCCGCCGAGCACGCGGTCGATCAGCGCCTGGCCCTTGGCCTTGTCTCCCGAGAGGTAGTAAATGCGCGCCACGCCCAGGAGCTCCCATGAGCCGTTGCCGGCGAGTTTCTCCGCCTCCTGCAGCGCGGCGAGGCCGGCCTCTTTGGCCGGCTTGCCGCGAATGAGCTCCATGCCCGGACCACCTTTGTCCTTCGCGGCGAAACCGACACCGACGCCGAACAGGAGACAACCCGCCGCGAGTGCGACGGCGAGACCGGTTTTCATGTTGAACCTCGCGAGTGTGACCACCAGAGCCTGGCGCTGCGCGCCGAAGATAACGTAACACAAACCCGGCTCGGCTCAGCAGTGATCCGCCCATTGCGTCGCACCAAGCGAAGCCGCCGTCGGCAGGTGGGCTGCCGGTTAGCTGACGCGCGGGAGAAAATTCCACAGCGCGGCCACCACCGCCCCGGGACAATCGGCTGGAGTGAAGTGACCGCCGGGAAGCAGCTGCACCGTTGCATCCAGAAGCTCGGCGAGCGGGCGTGCCACGCTATCAACGGGCAGATAGCGGTCCTGTTCGCCCCACAGTACAAGAGCCGGCACGCGATTGGTACGCAGCTTCTCGCCGATGTGCTCGGTCTGCGTCGGATCAAGATCATTCGCCGCGCGGATCAGTCGCAGACCGCCCTGCTCACCGACATAGGGAGCCAGCACCGCGCGCATCGCTTCTGTCTTGCACAGACGCCGCAGCAGCAGCGGCTGCAGGCGATGTGCATCCGAGGGACTCCAGGTGCGGATGCTGGCAATGGCCTCCATCGCCCATTGCGCGCCATAGACCCCATCCAGAATGACCAGTGCCGCCACCCGCCCCGGTGCACTGACGAGCATGAGCTGCGCGGCCGCGGAGCCTACGTCATGCGCCACCAGGACCACCCGCTCGATGCCGAGCACATCGAGGAGCTCTAACATCCAGCGGGCCTGGCTGGCCATATCGACGCGCACGCCCTGCGGAGCATCCAGTGCGCCGTACCCGACCAGATCGGGAACCAGCACGCGAAACCCAAGATCAACCAGAGCAGGGGAGACCGCTGCCCACAGCTGGCGGGTGGCCGGAAAGCCGTGCAGCAGCAGAACCGGCGGCCCCGCGCCGGTATCCTCAAGGATGATCGTGGCGTTGCTGACTGAGATGCTGAGCAGCATCGAGGCCCCCGGGAAGAACGTGCCGATCCGTGATGCGCGGACCACAGATATCCTCTCACCTTTTCAACACAAGTGTTGCCCTGCGTGCCTGACCGATTCGGCGCCTGAACCTGCTCGCCATCGGCCTCGAGCATCCTGCGTGCGCGGGGCTATCCGTGCGAGTCGAGCGTTTTCAAGGCAGCTCTCGTTGAAGCGATGATCCAGCAGAAGCATCGCTTCGCGGATCGATCGGCGGCAGGGCACGGTGCTGCGCGTGGCCGGGGTTGCAAAGCGCTGATCGTGCCGCCTCCGAGGCGCCGGCGCGCAATTGGGCGCCGGCCTAGGGGCGGCCCGCGATGGACGCCATTTGCGCCGATTTTGAATGCGCACCATCGCTACAGGTGATCCGATCGACGGCGACCTTCACCACCTCAGTGGTGTGTGCGCCCTCGGCGGTGTCGAAGTACTGACGGTCGACGGTGATCGTGCGGGTGTAGTGCGGCAACACGCTGTACGCCACGCGCTTGGATTCGAAGGCCACGGTGCCGTCTTCGGTCTTCCAGGTGACCTTGTAGTGGATGACGCCGCTGCAACCGTTCGACTCACATCCTTGGGCATTGACACCGAAGGCGATACGGAACTCGTCCTTGCTGAGGCGCATAACCAGAGGCTGCTGAGTCAACGAGACGGCGCGCCCGCCCGTCGAGCCGGCGCTGGCCGCGGCCGGCCACGCCACAACGCTGGCGGCTGCAATTAACACGGCGGTGAGGGACTTGGTCATCGCGTAGAACTCCGTTTCGTGCCCGGTGCACGCGGCAACCATAGCCAGCGAGGGCCTAAGCGACAAACGATCAAAAATCATCGAAGTCGAAATCCCCCTCACGCGTAGTGTCGGCGCTTGCAGACATCGTCGATGACAGTTCGATTGCAGGCGGCCGCTACGGCCGCGACTCGGCGCATAATCGAGCAGAGAAAGGTAACCGCTCGGAGACCGTATTCATCTTGAGATGTGACGCTTCGCTCACTAGTCTTGGTGCTGCGAGGCGCTTCGCAACAAGAGGGGGATGGCGCATGGTCAGGGTTGCACTGTTGGCGCTGGGGACGTGGACTTCGGTGTCGTTGCTGTTCCTGTCGTTGCTCGCGATCGGCGCATGGCGCACGCGTGGGCAGCCTGGCGATCTCGCCGCTCACTCTGGAACTCCGCCGGCCTGACTCATGAGTTTGAGCAGTCGATAGGTGAACTCGACTCCCTCATAGAAGTTTGCAACGCCGATGCGCTCGTCGTCCGCGTGTGCCCGGTCGTCATCAAGATCGTAGAAGATTGAACAAAGCCCGTAAGTCGGGATCCCCGCGGCCCGGGTATACACCGAGTCCGAAGCGCCGATATTCAGCGCGGGCACTACCAGCACATCGGGCCATACCGAATGCACCGCGCCTTCGATCCGCGACAGCAGGATGACGCTAAGCGGCGATGCCGGGTTAGCTTCGCCGCGCTCCGTCAGCGTGACGCGAACGGCCGGATCAGCCAGCACGCGCATGAGTGTGGACTGCACGAACTCGGGGCTGTCGCCCGGTAGTGCGCGGCACTGCACGGTGGCCTGGGCGCTGTCGGCCAGCGCGTTCTCCACCGTGCCTGCCTTGAGCAAGGTGGCCACGCAGGTCGTACGCAGATTGGCGTTGCGTTCCGGATTGGCGCTCAAGCGCTCGGCGGCGGCCATGTCCGGGTGAGGTCCCGCCACGGCCAGCATGTCGGTGCGGGTCTGACCGCTCTCTATCGTCGCGGTGCGCCCAAAGTAGGCGCGCGTGGTGTCGTCGAGTTCGATCGGGAATCGGAACGCGCCGAGGCGCGTGAGTGCCGCAGCCAGCTTGTAGATCGCATTGTCCGGCAGCGGTATGGCCGTGTGTCCGCTCTTACCGGAGGACTCCAGCCGGAAGCTGATGTAGCGCTTGGTGCTGGTCTGCACGCCGTAGTAGATGCGCTTACCGGCTCGCAGCCCGGCGGCTCCCTCATCGGGATTGATGGCCAGGCCGGCGCCGAGCAGTTCGGGGTGCGCCTTTAGCAGCCATTTGACGCCATTTGCGCTGCCGGCTTCTTCATCAGCTGTAAATGCCACGACAATGCTGCGCGCGGGTGTGAATCCCTCGCGCTTCATGCGCACCAGCGCGGCGAGAATCGCCGTGTCCTCGCCCTTGAGGTCAAGAACGCCGCGTCCGTAGAAATAACCCTCCTTCTCGGTCAGCTTGAAGGGATCGACCGACCAGTGCTGGCGCGGGGCTTCGACCACATCGAGATGTCCGATGACAAGGAGCGGCCTGTCATGTCCCGAGCCTTGCAGGCGTGCGACCACATTGGCGCGGCTGGGCTGATCAGGCGGCGCCAGCAGCTGCAGGTCTCTTGCCGGCAGGCCTGCCTGCAGGAGGCGCGCGTAGATCGCTCGGGCGGCTGCCAGGGTTCCGTGAGCCGCCGTGGTGTCGATCTGCACCAGTTCGCGCAGTACGTCCCGGGAGAAGGCACGGGTGTCAGAGCCGGGCAGAACGGGTGGGACGGCGGATGCGGCTGCCACGGTGCTGGCGAAAATCAGCGCCGCGAGTCCCGCGGTCGCGCGAAACGGCCGGGATGTGCCGTGGTGGCGCGCAGTGCGCGGTGTGCCCACCGCCTCGTCGCAGGATGCCAACTTGCGCGACGGTCAGCCCGAGAACCGGACCGCCTGCTCGGGGGTCTGGAAAGAGAGCGGCTGGCGCAGCGCAGCGATGAGTGGGCGGTGTCGGCGCACGAGCATCAGGTTGTGAAATTTCTTCGCGCTGATGTTACACCCACTGGCGTTGAGCGCTGCAAGGCCGGCGGCGCAGGAGGGAAGCCTGCCGCTTCGGTATATACTCACCGAATAGCCAACGGCACGGAAGCCGCCAAGGACCAAGGGGGCGCCCAGATGAGCTGGTGGGGCTGGATAATCGCCGGCGCGATTCTTCTCGGGGCGGAGCTTGCGTTCGTCAATGCGCAGTTCTACCTCGTCTTCATCGGCAGCGCGGCCATCCTAGTCGGCCTGATCTCGGCGCTGACCTCCGCGGTCGAACCGTGGGCGCAGTGGGCCCTCTTTGGAATTCTTGCGATCGTTTCCATGGTGACATTCCGACGCCGCGTGTATCGCTGGGTGCACGCGGATGCGCCACCGGTTCAAACCGGCCCGGCCGGAGGCGTGGTCACGGTACCCGTTTCCCTTGCGCCCGGGGAGAGCTGCCAGGCCGAGCACGGCGGCAGCTACTGGACGGTGCGCAACGGCGGCGACACGCCGATCGCTTCGGGCGCCCGTGCCCGTGTCGCGAGCGTGGATGGCTTGACGCTCATGGTCCGAGCCGACCTTTAGCCACCTGACTTCGGATAGCCCGTATGTACAGCTCGTACGTCTTCATCGCTGCCGCCATCATCGCCGTGATCGTGGTTGCCCGCACCGCGACCGTCGTCCCGCAGCAGAGCGCCTACGTCATCGAGAGTCTCGGCAAGTACAGCCGTACGCTGCAGGCCGGGTTTCACATACTGATTCCGTTCGTCGAGCGGGTGGCGTATCGCCACAGTCTCAAGGAGCAGGCGCTCGATGTCGCCGAGCAGATCTGCATCACGCGCGACAATGTGCAGGTCGGCGTTGATGCGGTGCTGTACATGCAGGTCCTGGATCCGCATCTCGCCTCTTATGGCATCACCAACTACAACTTCGCGATCTCGCAGCTCGCCCAGACCACCCTGCGCAGCGAGATCGGCAAGATCGAGCTGGACCGCACGTTCGAGGCCCGCGGCACCATCAACGCCAATGTCGTGGCCGAGCTCGACAAGGCATCGGTCGCGTGGGGCGTGAAGGTGATGAGGTACGAGATCAAGAACATCGCACCGCCCAAGGATGTGCTGACCGCGATGGAGAAGCAGATGCGCGCCGAGCGCGAAAAGCGTGCCGTGGTGCTCGCGTCCGAGGGTGAGCGGGACGCGAAGATCAACCAGGCCGAGGGCGACAAGCAGCGCGTCATCAAGGCATCCGAGGCCAACAAACAGCAGCAGATCAACGAGGCCGAAGGGCAGGCCGCGGCGATCCTCGCCGTCGCGACCGCCACCGCGGAGGGTCTGCGCCAGGTCGGCGGCGCGCTCAGCGAACGCGGCGGGATCGAGGCGATGCAGCTGCGCATCGGCGAGGAGTACGTGCGCCAGTTCGGCAAGCTGGCCAAGGAGAGTACGACGCTCGTCGTGCCGGGTGACTTGAGCGATCTTGCCTCGATCGTCACGATGGCGACGAGCATTATCCGCAGAGCCGCGCCGCCCACCTGACTGGCGCCCGCCGCAAGCCGGCAATCCCAACGGCGCGGTGCCACGACTCAGTCCGGTTGCACCCGGGTCAACCCCGCCCACGCGGATGGCGTGCGGTGCTGCGATGCAGCAATTTAGCTGACCCGTTTTAACCTATGACGGAGAAGCTTACACCGCACCGCGCGGCGGCCCGTGCGCGCCCGCACAAGCGCTTGATTCCCTTGCGGCGCTGCGATTTGCACGGTTCTTGTATATGTCACCCTCCAATGCGAGCGACGGGCTCACACGAGTGGACGCGCAGCGCAATCCCAGGCAATCGAAGTTTCCACTCTTTTAAAGACGGGGAAGAAAAACACATGACGAGAAAATCCAAGCTGGCGTACGCGGCACTCCTGGCAGCACCGGTCCTTGGCCTGGCCGTCTCCGGCGCCCAGGCGCAGGAGGTGTCGCTGACGCTCGGAACCAGCAGCCAGGAGTTCACCCAGATCGGAATCCAGAACGGCGGATACGAGAGTCTGGGTTTGTATGGTTACTGGAATCTGGTGCAGGGCGCCTGCAGCGGCACGACCGCGACGACCTGCACGCTGAGCGGTTCGTTCACTTCATCCATCACCGGGTTGACTTCCGGTACCTACACCTGGGTGACGCAGTATGCCGGCAGCACACTGGGCGCCAATGTGCCGCAGGGGGTTTCGGAAACCGTCCCAGGGGGCACCGGCACTGACTCCGGCCGGTTCAACTATATCTTTCTGGGCGCGAGCGACCAGCAGACGCTGACGCTCGTCACGAGCGGCGGAACCTACGTCATCCCGTTCGTCACCAACGGCCAGTTTGATGCCAATACCACCTTCGATTTCAACCCCAGCGGAGCGCTGACCTGTACCGGGCTGCCGGCCGGGACCGGCTGCGGCGCCCTTAATGCGGGTCTGGTGGCCGGTGCCAGCGTGGCCGCACTGGTGACGATGAACGTGAGCTTCGACGACCCCGTCAAGACGGTGACCCCGCCGCCGCCTCCTCCTCCTCCTCCTCCGGCGGGCGTTCCTGAGCCCACGACCCTTGCGCTCCTGGGCCTCGGCCTGGCCGCGGTGGGATTCCGGAGCCGCAAAGCCAAGAACTGATCGAAGTTCCTGTCATTCCGCGGCGGTGCGCCGTGCACCGCCGCGGGACGGCAGCAGGCTTCCCCGCGCTGCCGCCAGGCACACAGTGGCCATGACCTGTTCGGTGCCTCGGTCCACCCGCGCGAGGGGCCGGGGCGGCTGACATCGCGCTGCGAATTCCATCGCCGTCGGGCCTCTATGAGCCATGGCGTCCCCGCTCATCGGCCCGGGGCCGGCGCTGGCGCCGGCGTCTGCGCTGCGTGGTGGGATGTGCGACACGTTCTGCGTCACCCCGAATCGCTGCGGGACGAATTCAGGCGTATCGTGCCTGATGGTCACTTCGCTTCAGGCGATCAGGCAGCATGGTTTCCTCCCCGGGCCGGGCAGTGCGGCCAGTAAAAAGCTCACACAGGGCGCGACGAGTGCCGCGGCGATGAATCCCGGCGCGGGACGTCACGAGCGTCAGTTGTGCGCGCCTTTCGCAAGACCGTCGCTGGGACGGGCGCTGTGGCAATTGGCCAATACCCTGCCGGCGTTTGCGCTGCTGTGGCTGTTGATGGTCTGGAGCCTGCGGGCGCATTGGGGCCACGGCAGCGCGCTGCTGCTGGCGCTGCCTGCCGCCGGGCTGTACGTGCGGCTCTTCATCATCCAGCACGATTGTGGTCATGGCTCGTATTTCGCCAGCCGGCACGCCAACCAGTGGGTCGGCGCTTGCCTCGGACTGATCACGCTGTTTCCCTTCAGTTACTGGAAGAGGACTCACGCCGTGCACCACGGCACCTCCGGCAACCTCGATCGCCGCGAATTTGGCGACGTTCGCACTCTGACGGTCGAGGAGTACCGGCTGAGTTCGCGCTGGCAGCGCCTGTGCTATCGCCTCTATCGCAGTATGCCGGTGCTGCTCGGGATCGGGCCGACCTATCAGTTGATGATCAAACACCGGCTGCCCTACGACCTGCCCCTGTCCTGGAAGCGCGAGTGGGCGAGCGTGCTGCTCAACAACCTGATGCTGCTGGTGATCGGCGTCGTGGTGGTGCTGGCGTTCGGCTGGTATACCCTCTTGGTCCAGCTACCGGTGGTACTGATCGCCGGCGCAACCGGTATCTGGCTTTTCTACGTGCAGCACAACTTCGAGCACGCCTACTGGTCGCGGCAGAAGGGCTGGGACGCGCACCGGGCCGCGGTGGCGGGCAGTTCTTACTACGATCTGCCGCGCATGGTGCATTGGTTCACCGGCAATATCGGCTATCACCATATCCACCACCTTGCGCCGCGCATTCCGAACTACCGCCTGCGCGCCGCATTCCAATCGAGCCCGCTGCTGCGGTGCGCGCCGCACCTGACGCTGCGGGCCAGTCTGCAGTGCGCCCGCATGAAGCTGTGGGATGAAGCTCAGGGCCGCATGGTCGGATTCCCGCACCGTCTGCGCTGAAGCATTGCGCGCACCTGCTGACGCAGAGCCGCCCCGTCCGCTAGCTTGGCTCGCGAACCGCCGAGCGGCAAACGAGCAGGATCTCGTCGACCTCATCTGTTGCGATCAGGCCGGGGGTCAGTTGCAGCTCCTTCTGGAACCGCAAGCCGAGCGGCATCACCGCCCAGTTGTACCACCACATGGCCCGCTCCCGGTTGTGTATCAGCCACCACATGCCGAAATCGACAAGGCGCGAGGAGCGTGGCTGCATCCCGAACACGGCACTGGCAGTTACCACCAGGTGGTGTGACGCCAGTTTTTCGAACAGCTGCGCCGGCTCGTAGCGCCGCTTGTGGCCAACGAAGTCATCGAACGCGGTCCAGCGCGAGGGGTGTAGCGGCATTGAGACCAGCACCGTGCCACCTGGGCGCACGACGCGCGAAATCTCGGACAGTGCGCCGTCGTCATCGTCGACGTGCTCGACGATATCGAGCGCGCAGACCAGATCGAACGCAGCATCGGCGAAGGGCAGGGCGCAGACCTCGCCGAGCGCGACCTGGGCGCCGTGTTCGCGCAGCTTGGCCAGCGCCTGCACGCTGATGTCGACAAACTGAGTGCCTTCGATCGGCAGCCTTGGCCGTAGCCCCGGTGCAACCTCGAGCCGGCGAGAGGATTCTGACACCAGCGTACGTACCAGCGGCCAGGTGTTGAACCGTTGTGGCTCGAACAGCCGCGCCCCGGACCAGAACAGATCGTAGAAACGGCGATTCTCGTCGCGAAGCCCGCGCCCAGCTCGCGGTTGGGGGGCCGTTGCTTGCACCATGCTTTCACTCTAGCACTAGCAGTGAGCGCCGTTGAGACCAACTCGCAGCGCTGCGAGCGCCTCTGTGCAAGCCCCGTCGATCTGGTGCCAGCGGGATCTATCTTTGGTGACAGGCGGCCTGGACTTTGCGTTCGGTGACGGTACGCCTCGCTTCGGGACCGTTGGCTTCGGTGGAGCATCCCAAAACCTGATCAGCCCGGCACTTAGCCGCGAGCGTCTGCGCGGGGGCGACTACGCTGGCGCAGACGAGCAGCTTCCGTGAGGATGAACCTCGAGTTCAGAAATGCAGCTCCTTGGGCGCGCTGCACGTGAATACGATTCGGCTGGTGTGCTCTCCGAGCGGGCCGACATCAGGCTTGTCGTCGAAGGTCTCGACCTGCGCCGTCTGGTGGGACTTGCCGCAATAATCGTTTGCCAGCTCCAGGGCTTCCTCGTGGGCTCCCCATGGGCCGCCAGAAGAGGCGATGGCGGTGAGCGAGTGCTGACCATTCCCCATATCCGCCACGTCCACGTGGGCGCACGCGACCGGGAGCAACAAGGCGGCGAGAATTGCAGCTCTCATCCCCATACTCGTGGGAACCAGTGTCTCATGCGTGGTGCAGGCGTGAGAGCACGTCGGCGCGCCAGCGGCACGCTTTACCGCAGCAAGCCGACCGCTCGATCGCAGCCCTGCGCCATGCCCGGCGCTCGCAGCCGATCAGTCAGGGGTGGCCGCTGTCAGCGGCAGTGTTCGTCGTTCTCCACGCACTCATGCCAGGCATGTTCGTGATACCAGCGATGGTGGTCGCGATCCCAATAGCCTTCATGCGGCTCCACGACACATCCCGGCGTTAGCATGATGAGCCCCAACGCCAGGAAAATGGCTTGAACAACGGGTTTGTAAATCGTCATGGTTCCTCCGACGCGCAGTGCATCCGCAGGTTAGGCGTCAGCGATCCGGTAGACCGTCCGCCCATTCCGATTTGTGCTGTGGGGTAGCGCTGACAGGGTGAATACAGCTGGCGCAGCCAGCGCTTGCGCTTGGGCGCAGCCACGGGTGTATCACCCTTCCAGGCTCATGCGCCGACCCCTGATAAAGACACTGAGACATCCCACAGCCGCCGCGCATCCTCGTCGTTTCGCGCTTGCTTCATGAGCCTCGCGGGCTTGCACCTGTAGAAGTAGCTTCCGGTGAGCTCCGCGACGTCGGCCGAAGAGGCGAGGTAGGTCAGGGTCCGGGCACCCTGCTCGGGCGACAGGGCAAGCTTCTTGGCGTACTTCAGCAGCAAAGAGGTCACGCCGCTGCTGGATTCCCCGAAGCGGGTGGCGACGAAGCCGGGATGCAGGCAATTGGCCGTCACGTGCGTGCCTTGCAAGCGCCGCGCGAGCTCGCGGGTGAACAGTATGTTCATCAGCTTTGAGCGCTCATATCTGCCGAAGGAGGTGGCGGACCTCTTCGATTGCAGGTCGTCGAAGTCCAGCCGCGCGCGCCGATAGGCGCCCGAGGCGGTGCAGATGATACGGGCAGCGCGCGCGGACCGCAGGCACCCGAGCAGCAGGTTGGTGATGACGAAATACGCCATGTGGTTGTTGGCGAAGGTCTTCTCGAGGCCGTCTTGCGTCAATTGCCGGGTGGTGAAGATCCCGCCTGCATTATTGATCAGAACGTCGATGCTCTTGACCTGATCTTTGATCGACGTTGCCACGCGAATCATTTCGGACAGGCGTGAGAGATCGGCGTAGTGGACAGCGTGTCCCTGATTGGGGCCGAACGTCTCAAGCTGCTTGAGTGTCTGCTCGGCGCGAGCCGTGTCGCGCGCGATGAAGATGATTCGCGCACCCTGCTGCGCGAGATGATTGGCGGTAACGTTGCCGATGCCTGAAGTTGCGCCCGTGATGACGACTGTCTTGCCCTGCACCGGTGTGCCGCCCTTTCCGCGGATCAAACCAACGGCGAACCCGATTCAAGCCTTATAGCACGGTGGTCCGTCCAGCCGAGCCGGTTCTCCGGTTAGCGCAGCGCAACCGGGAAGCCATCCAGCGCCGCTGAGCCGACCCCAGCGGGCATCCCGTTGCAAGGATGCACGATTGCGAGCGGATAAGCTGGTGGGCGGTCAGGGATCATGGGCATGACTCGGCGGGCGGCGCCGAGCTGCCAGATTGCTACCCGCGCCGCGTGCGTGAGGCAGCGCGGGCCCCTTACAGAACCGTGCTCTCGGGAGAGTCCTTCTTCTCGCCCGGCTTGGTGATCGCATCGGGCGGGTTCATGCCAATGCACTTGGCGCTCACCAGATCACCGGCACCGGCGTAGGGCGCCGCGATCTGCAGGGCGGCGCCGAGCGCGTTCTTGCAGGCGTCTTCGTCCTTGAAGAGGTACGAATCCACGTAGGTGATTTCAAGTGTTGTCGGCGCGTAGTAATAGATATGCAGCACCGCCTTTTGACCGAGGGTGCGCGGCTGCTTCTGTGAATCCTGCGCGGCCGGCGGCGGTGTATCCGCGAATGCCGACGCAATCAGCAATGAAAGGAGAGTGAGGGCGAAATACCTTTTCATCCGATTCTCCACCGTGACAGGGGACCGAAGGTGCGCTGCGAGGTTACCGATCGTCCGGTCCGGGCGACGTCGTGCGCGCGTACGTTGCGGGGTGAGCCGTGGTAAGCATCGCTCTGCGCGCCTCGCTGGCGCCAAGAACTGTGACCGCCAGGAGCACGCTTCGGTTCAGTGTTTCGCCGCTCACCTGCATGGCGTGCATCAGGGGACTGGGAGCGCAAGAGCATATCCGCAGCGCGTTGCCGGCAGGTATGGCGCAAATTCCCGACAAGGCGGGGCCCGGCCCTGGGAATCGCTAGCGCCAGATCGGAAATTTCAGGAACGCCCATACCACCAAGGCCATGATTACCGCCACCCTCAGCAGCCACCAGAGTGCGTGGCCGACCTCGCGCAGCTGTTGTGCGATGCCGGCGTGCTCGAGTGTCCAGCGCGCAATGATCGCGAAGAGCGCCACGATGGCGACGATCAGCCACGGGTCTGAACCAATCTGGTTCAAAGCAGCTGCCGCCAGTACGGCGAGCAGCGCCAGTACCGCAACCGCGAGTCCACGCATGGCCTCCGGGTGGCGCTGCCACAGGTGCGGGAGCCCCTTCATGAGCGTCGCCTTTGCCGGGGCAGACGGAAGGCCCGCTTCAAGAGCTTGCTGACCTGTCGCTGAATTTTCCGCGTGTTCGCGCAGCGCTCGCTGTCGTGATCCTCGGGGATGTAATCCGGCACGTGCACCCACAGGCATGCGCTGCCGTCATCTTGGCAGCTGATTCCGCGCGAATGCCCGAAGGCATCGGGTGGCATCGTTCGCTTATGGCGGCGTGAATAAGCCTTAGCGATATCCTCGGCCGTGACGATCCCGTGCCGGATCAATTCGTCCTTGGAGGCACGGAAGATGATTCGCCAGCCGGTGTAGTCCTTCCAGTGCGGCACGTCCTCGAGCCGATCAACATTGACGGTTACGCCGCGGTAGCGGCGTTCGAGTGCGTGCGCGTAGGTCAGAAGCGGGAAGACGGTGCTCATGAGCGTGCCTGGGGCCGCGTGACCTCCGAGGATTTCAGCACCTTGTGCTTCACCAGCAGATCGTCGACCGCTTCACGCAGCAGAACCGCCTTGGGAATCCGGGTCTGCTGCGCGAGTCGGTCCAGCAGCTCGGCGCGAGCCTTCTCGAGGTACAACGCCTGTTGGTGCTTGGTCGTGCGTCCCATGCGGCTACTATGAGCCGCAAGCGCGCACGAGCGCGTTGCTATTAGCTCAGAGTGTGAGCGCCGTCACGCGCCGCTGCCGGCGCTCGCGGTAGGGGCCTTCGCGGAAGACTCACTGATCCGCGATCGCTATGAGTTTTCCACTGCGATTGATGTAGCCGGGCTTGCCGGCGATGAGCACGGAGGCGATTCCGTCGTGAAAGGACCAGTCGTTCAGGGAATCATCCAACGCGCCGCCGCCAAATTGCGGCGCTATCACGATTTTTCCGGTCCGATCGATGTAGCCCCACTTCTGGCCGATGGAAACGGCTGCCGTTCCTTCCGAGAAGCCATTTGGAATTCCACCAACATCCTCAAAGCGCGGCGCGATCAGCAGCTTCCCTGATTTATCTATGAAGCCGAAGGATCTTCCGATTCTGACCGCGGCCAAGCCCTCGCGAAAATTCCGCGCCTCATCGAAGGTTGCGGCAACGACAACCTGGCCTTCTCGATTGAGGTATCCCCATTTACCCCCGCTGCTTTGGAAAGCACCCAGTCCCTCTGAGAAGGAGTAGGAAGCGGCCAGCTGAGGGTTGATCGCGAACTTCCCCTTAGTATCGATGTATCCGTACTGGCCTCTGATCTTGACCGCACTCAGACCTTCGGCGTTTTCAAACACGTTCTCAAAGATCGGGTTGATCAGAAAGTTCCCGCTGCGATCGATCAATCCCCATTGTCCGGCGACCCGAACCGGCGCGACGCCATCGTGAAAGGCGATCACCCGGTCAAAGCGTGGCGCGATGATCAGTCCGCCCTGTTTGTCGATGAAGCCGACCAGGTGGGCCATCGTGATCGATGCGAGGCCCTCGCTGAACCATCCCACGTCATCGTATTGCGGGCTGATGACGAACTTTCCGCTGGGAGCGATGAATCCGTACTTGCGATGCAGCAGGTCCCCGACCGCGACCGCCGCCAGGCCGTCCCGGAACGGGCCCGCCTCGGCATATTGGGGGGGAATGACGAAGCTGCCCGACGCGTTGATATAACCGTACAGCTGGCCCTGGCCTTGCAGAGGTCGCAGGGCGGGGGAGCTCGATGCGGATTCCCCGGTCGGCAGCCGGGAGGTTCCCGAGCCGCACGCGCCGAGCAGCAGTGCGGCGAGGAGTACGGCAGCGTTTCCGATCGCAGGGCTTCTCAATTTTCGCCTCGGCAGTGGCTGTAGGACTTCACAGCTTGGCGTGGGTTCCCCACGCCTGCCGGACCGGCTTCTCATCGGCGCATCATCTCTGACCACGCCGCCATCGGCATCTTCTGCCTGCTAGACTTTGAGGCGCCCTCGCCTCCGCGGTGGCGCGTCGCGTCGACGCGCGAGGGGTCAACTTACACATTCTTACAGAGCTTGCGACTTCACGACGATGGGAGCCCCACCGAGACCTTCAGGCCGTAGGCATTCATCAGGCCAACCGGTGCGGACCCGGACGCGCCGCACACCAAAGTTGACGGGCACCGTTTGAGCACCGCTTCGCTTCTTTGGGGATTGCTATTCGGGTCAATCGGGCTCGGCTTCTTCGTCTATGGAAAGAGACAAAGAGCAGTGGTTCCGATGCTCTGCGGTGTAGCGCTGATGATCTTTCCGTATTTCGTGTCAGGCATCATCGTGACGATCGTGATCGGCACGGTGCTGATTGCCATTCCGTATTTTCTGCGGCTCTGATCAGCGGGATCCAGTCGGCGCCGTAACCGTAACCTCACTGCGGTTTGTTCGCCGGGTCGGGCGTGCTGCCGCTCTTCGGGGCGGCCGGCTGCGCGGGAGCTGTGCGCAGCGACTCCTGGCAGGCAGTGGTCAGCTCGCCGTTGTGCGCGTTGAGGCAGTCGAGTAAGCGACCGCCGCCGGGCTGCACCCCGGAGCAGAATTTCTTGAAATCAGCCCTGCAAGCCTGGCGTACAGTCGGGGCCTGTGGGGAGGGCGTGTCCTGGGCCTGCACGGCGATGCTGAAAATGCCGAGGAAACTCAGCGGAACCAACCACCGTTTCATGACTACACCTCGCTGGAAGGGTTAACGACGAGCAGCGCGCTGGCAGCCCACTTCGACAGCCGGGCGCGCTGCCAACCGACAGATTATAAGCGAGCAGGGCCTCGGAGGCGGACGCGGCGGGGATAGCCGCCGCGCGATTCTGCGGCGATGGCCGCACAACAGCAGGCAGCCGCGTTGGCGGGTATCCAGTGCCCAATCAGACACCCGATGACGCCCCACGCGGGGGAATTGAATAGGTACCTACCGCGTGGGCCACCGGCTCCTTCTTGCCCTCGGAATACAACGTCACTTCGCCCACTGCGAGGGATTTCCCAAGCTTAATGAGCTTGCAGACTCCGACGATCCTGCTCCCCGCCGGCGGCTTGCGCAGAAAATTGATGCTCAGATTTGTGGTGACCGTCAACGGGACAATGCCGATCTCGCCGAGGATTGCCACATAGAGCGCGACATCGGCGACGCTCATCAGCACGCTACCTGACACCGTGCCACCGGGCCTGAGCTCGCCGGTGCCGACTTCGTGGAGCACGGTCGCCCCGAAATCGCCGAGCGACTGCACCGCGCACCGGGTCTGCGGAAATTCGGTCGCTATGAAGACCGCAACCTCATCACGGCTGATCACAGATGCCTCCTGGGGAATCCGCGCATTGGTGTTGAGCATTTACCACGCCAGACCGGTTTGGGCCAGACGATCCATTCGATCAGGGAGACTGAGTACTCTATGGCGATCCGGCTCCTGGTTTCGCAGGATCAGCTGCGCGGATGTCCCCGGGGCAGAATCCTTCGCAGCTGCCGGCCGAGGCTGGCATTGCTAGGTGGGGGAAGATCAATCGGGTAGCCTGAGTCACAGGCGCTTGGCGGGAGGCCGCGCGGCCGGCGAGCAGTCATGAAACGGTGGGCAATCAATTGAGTTCGCGCGAATCTTCTGGGTCGCTCCCGCCGCAGCGGCGAGAGGTGCGGTTTGCCGATCGGGGTCGGGCTGAACAGAGCGATGACCGCTAGGGCGCCTGTGCTTCCGCGTGCCATGAGAGCCGTGCTTCTGTGCGGTCACGGCGGCTTCGATCGGATGCAGTACCGTGACGATGTGCCGGTACCGATCCCCGCCCCGGGTGAGGTGCTGATCCAGATCGGCGCGGCCGCTGTCAACAATACCGACATCAATACCCGCACGGGCTGGTACTCGAAGTCGGTAAGCGTCGCGACCGGCTCCGCTGATCATGCACACGCGAATGCCGAGGATTCTGGCTGGAGCGGGGTCGCGCTTGCGTTTCCGCGAATTCAGGGCGCGGACGCCTGCGGGCGCATCGTGGCGGTCGGGGTAGCTGTCGATGCGGCGCGTATCGGCGAACGGGTGCTCGTGGACCCGGTGCTTCGCACTAGCGCCGAAGCGATCGGCCACGCGGGCTACTTCGGTTCCGACCGGGACGGCGCGTTCGCGGACTTCGCCACTGTTCCCGCGGCGAACGCCTGCAAGATCACGAGCGAGCTGAGCGACATCGAGCTGGCGAGCTTTCCGTGCTCCTACACTGCTGCTGAGAATATGCTCACGCGCGCAGGCGTGCGCGCCGGCGAGACGGTGCTGGTCACCGGCGCATCCGGCGGTGTCGGCTCCGCTGCCGTGCAGCTGGCAAAGCGGCGCCGCGCGAGCATCATCGCCGTCGCGAGCCCAGAGAAAGCAGCTGCGCTTAGCAAGCTTGGAGCCTCCGCAGTCCTGGCCCGTGATGGGAACCTTGTCGCGGAACTTGGCATTGAGTCGATCGACGTGGTAGTCGATGTGGTCGGCGGCCACAATTTCGCCGCGCTGCTGAAGGTGGTGCGGCGCGGTGGCCGCTACGCCGTGGCGGGGGCCATTGCCGGCCCGGTGGTTGAACTGGATCTTCGCACGCTCTACCTCAAGGATCTGACATTGTTCGGCTGCACGATCCCGGACCCCGAGGTCTTTCGAAATCTGATCAGATACATAGAGGGCGGCGAGATCAGGCCGATCATCAGCGCCACATATCCGATGAGCGCGATTGCCTGCGCTCAGGCAGACTTCTTACGCAAAGCGCACATCGGGAAGATCGTCCTGACGCCTTGACCGTGATGGGCGCTGTCCGTCCTGAGGGGCTCGATGGGTAATGACAACCACACTGACTCGGTGGCGCCCGCAGTGAGTCGGGCCGCAGTTCCGGTCTTGTCGGCCAACGCGGCGAAGTACGTTGCAGCGAGAGCCGCCGTCACGAACGCCACGAATGAGCTCGTCATGATGGATGCCACTGCCCTTGCCAGTGCCATTCGATCGCGCACGGTCTCGTGTGTCGAAGTGATGGCGGCCTACCTGGATCACATCGAACGAATAAATCCCAAGGTTAATGCCATCGTGGCGCTGCAGGATCGCGGCGAGCTGCTGCTACAGGCGCGCGAACGGGACGAACAGCTCGAGCGCAGCGACGCAACGGGTCCGCTGCATGGCTTGCCCCTTGCGGTCAAGGATCTGCAGTCCGTCAAGGGCATCCGTACAACGTTGGGTTCCCGAATTTTCAAGGACTCGGTGCCATCAACGGACTCCATGATGGTGGCGCGATTGCGCCGCGCGGGCGCGATCTTGGTCGGTAAGACCAACACGGCCGAGTTCGGCCTCGGTTCTCATACCTACAATCTGGTGTATGGCGCCACGCGTAATGCCTATGACCCGTCGCGTTCGGCCGGGGGCAGCAGCGGCGGTGCAGCGGTCGCACTCGCGCTGCGCATGTTACCGCTCGCCGACGGCTCGGATTACGGCGGAAGCTTGCGCAACCCCGCCGGCTGGAACAACGTCTTTGGCCTGCGCGCCAGCATAGGCCGCATTCCCGGCGATGCGCTCGATGCCTGGCTTCCGTCGATGAGCGTTACCGGACCGATGGCGAGGAATGTGACGGACCTTGCCCTGCTGTTAGCGGTGCAGGCGGGGTATGACGCGCGCGCGCCGCTGTCTATGGATGGCGACGGCTCAATCTTTCAGGGGCAGCTGGCGCAGAACGTCAAGGGCAAGCGAATCGCCTGGGGCGCAGACTTCAAAGGCCACACGCCCTGCGAGCCAGCCGTTCTTAAGGTATGTCGGGCGGCGATGCGGACCTTTGAGTCCCTCGGTTGCACGGTTGAGGAGTCGATACCGGATTTCGATCTCGACGCGGTCTGGCAGGCGCTGGTTCGTCTTCGCGGCTGGCAACAGGGAAGCTCGCTGCTGGCGTATTACAACGACCCGGTTCAACGTTCGCTCCTCAAGCCTGAGGCGATATTCGAGATTGAGACCGGGCTAAGACAGTCCGCCTACGACATCTCGGCGGCTTCGACTGTGCGTACCGAGTGGTACCACGCGGTACGCCGCTTCTTCGAGCACTACGATTACCTTGTGGTGCCGAGTGCGCAGGTGCTTCCGTTCGAGGTCGAATTGCACTGGCCCCAGGAGGTAGCTGGCCGAAGGATGCAGACCTACCACGAATGGATGAAGGCCTCACTACTCATCACGATGTCGGGTTGCCCATCTTTGGCAGCGCCGGCCGGGTTCAGTGAACAGGGGCCGCCGATCGGCATTCAGATCATCGGCCCGAATCGCAGCGAGCTTGAATGCCTGCAACTAGCCTACGCCTATGAGCAGGCGAGCAACTGGACGGATTCATACCTGCCAATGCTGCTCGCTCGCCCCTGAGGTATCTCGTCGGGGGCGGCGCTGCCGGTACCCATTGACTGCGAGGTCAATCCCGGCTCGTCGGAGTCGGGGGCGCGGTGTCCCGCCGATGGCTGCGAACAAATCACTAGCGGCATTAGCCCCCGGGCGGCTCAGCCTGCGCTTCGCGTGAGATCTCAACAAAGTGCTCCAAGCCGGTGAATGACTTCAGCTGTCCGCCGAACACGAATAGGGGTTGCGCGATGTCCGGGCTGGCAGGGAACGGCTGCCTTGAGTTTAGGTACTCGATACCGGTCCTGAAGCTCATACTTCACCGACAAGAAAGAGCAAAACGGGCGGCGGCGATCGTCACGGGCACTTCCGGACGCGCTGTGACGAAGGGGATGTACCGCGGCGCCGTCTGCAGAGCGAATTTTCAGAATGCACAGAATTCCAACAGTTAAAGCATTAGGAGTCAGCAAAATGAAATACAAGAACAGGCCCTGTGAACGACCGAAACGCGCTGGCCGACGCGCGTGGCAAGTGGCTTTCGCGCTGGCGCTGGCTGGTGCGCTGGGTGGCGCAAGTGCAGGGGCGATGGCTTCGGCTTCCGATGCTGCGGATGACAGCCTTGTCGCGATCGCCGGCAGCGTGCGGCCGACCACAGACCTCGACATGGGTGAATTCAGCAGCTCGAGGATGACGGTCGACGTTGTGCTGGCGCCCAGTAATCAGCCGGAGCTGTCGGCGCTCGTGGGCGAGGTCTACGACCCGCAAAGTTCAAGTTACCAGCAATGGCTTGCTAAGGGAGAGTTCTACTCGCGTTTCGCCCCCAGCACTGCGCAGAGCGCTGCAGTCGCCGAATATCTGCAGGCACATGGGCTGCTCATCGAACAGTCCTCGTCGCCATTCCTGGTGCGCGCGAGCGGACCGAGCAGCACGGTGGCAGCGGCGCTTGGAACTTCCCTGCACAGTTACCGCAATTCCAGAGGGATCAGTTATTTCTCGAACGCTTCGGCAGTTCAACTGCCGGCACGTCTGGCCACCGGAGTGCTCGGCGTTGTCGGTGTCGAGAATACGGTGCGCATGCGCTCTCACGTCAGACGCTCGCCGAATAGTGGCGCGTCGACAGCGAGCTGTGAGGCGCCGTATCCGACCGTGGCGCAGCTTTACGCGGCGGTCAACGACGGCACGAGCTTTCCTTTCGGCTATGGGGGAGGTCCGGGATGCAATGGCCTGACGCCCTCGCAGACCAACTCGATATATGAGGCGCCGAACTTCGGGCCGGTCGGCAAGGGCATCGGCGTCAAGATTGCCGTATTCGAGCTGTCCGCCTACCAGCACTCGGACATTCAGACCTGGAGTCGCTTTTTCTACGGACCGGGCTACAGGCCGCCGCTTGTCGACGTCACGGTTGATGGCGGGCCGCTGAACCCCATTTGCCCGGCAGGTGATACGTGTCCGCCGGACTTCAATGGCTATGCCGGAGACATAGAGGTCGACGCCGACATCGAGATGCAGCTTGCGGTCGCGCCTAACGTGCGGGATCTGATCGTATATGACGCGCCGAACGATTTCACCGGCCAGACCGAACTGGATGAGTACACGCGCATCGCGCAGGATGACGTGGCCGACGTGATCAGCTCGAGCTGGTCGGTGTGCGAGAACGACGTTACGGCCGGATACGTTCAGGCGGAGAATCTGGTCTTCCTGCAGATGGCGCTGCAAGGACAGAGCATGTTCGGCGCTGAGGGTGACACGGGGGCATTCGAGTGCATCCGCAGTGATGGGACCACCATCGTCAACGTTCTTGACCCGCCCGCCCAGCCGTGGGTGACCAGTGTCGGAGGTACTTCCTTCGAATCCTTCAATCCGGGCTCGAATCCGTTCCCGCGCTACCCGAGTGGCGTGGAGACGGTTTGGAATGTCGACAACCTGTGCAACGCAAGCGCCAGCGAGGGCGGGCAGCCTGGATTCTTCTGGTGCGGTGCGGTTGGGGCCGGGGGCGGTGGTAACAGCCAATACTGGGGCCGTCCGTTCTATCAGTTTGGCCCTGGCATCACTAACCCTTACACGACCTATAGCAATGGCACCACGCAGTGCGCGCTGGCGAAACTGGGTAGCCCGTGCCGGGCGGTTCCGGACATATCCGCCAACGCAGATGAGTACACGCCCTACGCCGAGTACTGCACCGCAAACCCATCGACTCCGTTTAGCGCGTGCACCTTCAGCAGTGGGCAAACTCCGGCGGGCTGGTTCGGCATCGGTGGCACCAGTCTGTCATCGCCACTGTGGTCGGCAATCATCGCCGATCGCGACGGCTTCTGGCGTGGCCGCGTCGGCAACGTAAATCCGCTTCTTTACGCTCTGTATCGGTCGGACTATCACGGGTTTTTCAACGACATTACCGGCTTCGGGCAGACGACAAACAATAACGGTCTGTTCCCGACCAGGCGGGGATATGACATGGCAACCGGTATCGGGACACCCAAGATGGCACCCATCATCACGGGTATCCCGCAGAAGTAGCAGGCCGCGATATACGCCGATGCCGTAAGTATGATGGCCACGGCCTGAAATCAGCGGGGCCGCGCATGGAAGGTGCGCGGCCCCGCTGACCTTCCGTCGGACTTGGCGAACAGATTTGCGCTAGGGGGATCTATGCTTCGCACGGTGCTGGTCGCCGGGCTAACGATGCTGGTCCTGGTCAGCGGCGGCCAGGCCTACAGCGCTTCCAACAGCCCCGCTGTTGGGAGCACTAACTGGACGAAATTCGTCGATCCTAACGAGCAGGCGTTCACTGTCGAGGTTCCACAGGGGTGGACGGTCAAGGGCGGGATGTTTCGCCTGGGGTTCTCAGACGAGCGCGGGATGGTGGACATGACCTCCGCCGACGGGCGGATCAACGTTCGCATCGGCGACCTGGCAGTACCGAGCTACGTGACCCCCAGCCAGTACCATGCGCGCGAGGGAGAGGTTTACGATCTAGGCGCGCAGGCCCAGATGGTGGTGGCGCGCTACCGCAGCGGACCGGAATTCGCGGTCCTGTATTCGCACGCGCGCTTCTATCAGTTGTGCCGCAACCCGCGAGCCGATGCCGACACGGCCGTTTCCGCATTCTCGGTGCCGGACTATTTACCAAGTCCCGTTGCGGCCGATCAGAGCTCCAGCGGGCAGATCGCTTACCGATGCGATATCGCCGAGAAGGCAGCTGCGCCGGGCGGCGCAGTTGTCTTTGCCTACGCCCGTACCGCGCTTTACCAGAATATCTGGGGGGTGAGCCCCCTCGTGAGCTTCTATGCTCCTGCCGATCAGGCGGATACCGTGCGCGCCATCGCGCTGCGCAGTGCCAGATCGCTGCGGCTGCTGCCGCAGTGGATTGAGCGCCAGAAGCAGTTGGATGCGCAGGGACTTGAGTACCAGCGCGCGCGCCAGCAGCAGCGTATGGCAGCACTCGGTCAGCAGGTCCAGCAGTTCGAGGCACGGATGCAGGCCATGCGCGAGCAGGTCAGCGCATTCGAGCGCCATCAGGCGGCGCAGGCGGCTCAGGTCGAGGGCTTCAGCAACGTCCTGAACGGGGTGACACCTACGGTGGATCCGCTGACGGGACAGGCGCGCAACGTGTGGACTGGACCTGCGCAGCGCTATTGGACCAACGGCGTGGGCGACGTCATCAACTCAAACTCCCAGCCAAACGCCTCGTGGCACGAGATTCAGCCCACCCAATAGCAGAGGGGCCAGTCGCCCGGTAAGACCATCGCCGACGGGGTTTCGATCGCGCGATGACCCAGACGCCGGGCCGCCGACCGCCTCACTATTCTCGATTGGGCAGGGCTGTAACGGTGTGACCTTCGGCACCTGTCAACGGCGGCGGGTCCCGGTAATCTCTGCGCCCATGGAGCCACGAGTCCACAATGACATTTAGCGCCGCACGCAAGCTCCGCGTTTGCCTCGGATTTGCGTGCCTGGTCGGTCTTGCGGACTCGCTCGCACCCCCATCGGGGTGTCGAGCGGTTGCTGGCTACGCTGCCAAACCCGCCCGCGCTCCAGCCTGAAGGGCTGCATGTCCGTCGCTGCGACCAAATCCTAGCTCCCCAGAAACTTCAGAGACTCAGCGCGCTTGACCTCAATCTCGACGAATGTCATCTGCGTCGCAGAACCGTTCATTACATCATGTTCAACCCCGGCGGGGCGCTGGTAGGTGTCGCCCGCCGTGCGATGAAACTCTTTCACGTTCGCACCATCATCGACCTGCATCAGTGCGTCGGTCAGCATGACCACAAAGTAGGGCCAGGTATGACGATGCCAGCCTGTCGTCGTCCCAGGCGCAAAGTCCCAACGCGTAATCTTGATGTCCGCATCATCGTGCTGAACGGTTGGCCGGGCGGGACCTGTGGACTTGAAACGATCGGATCGGGTCATCAGCAAACCGCTCCTTTCAGCACGCAGACCACTGCCGACAGGGCGGCGATTCCAAGAGCCCGCGTACAGCGAATCTTCATTCGGTAATGCCTGGCTCGCGAGGCCGGACATCGTGAGTCGATCGCCCGGGTTGGTCAACTGAACGAGCAGGCTATCTCAGCGAACCACAGCGGGAGTGCCGAACAGAAGCAGGTGATGTTGCGCAGCGCAGGTCGAAGAATGGTCGGCTCACCAGCAGCCCGAATGTTGCGTGTCATCAGGGACCGCCGTACACTTATTTCGCCCGGAGATGGCATTCTCCGCTAACCGCTGCAAAGCTAATGATGCCTACCCCAGCCGTCGGACGGCGAGGCGGTAGGGCATCGTGCGTACTCCCTACCCTTCGATCCGGCGCAGCTTGTTGCAAGCGCTGCAGTCGCACTGAAGGGTCCTGTTTTGCCTTTAAATGGCCTCCCAGCCGTCGCAGCTGGCGCCGCCCTGGGCGCATGGCTTCGCTGGGCCTTTGGGACCTGGTTAAACCCTGTCCTTCCTGCTGTGCCGCTCGGCACGCTCAGTGCCAACCTGCTGGGCGGTTTCATTATCGGCGGCGTGATGAGCGCCGCCGATCCTCTGGGATTCCCGCCGGTGGTCCGTCTTCTGGTCGTGACGGGCTTTCTGGGTGGGCTGACCACGTTCTCGACCTTCTCCGCGGAGACCACTTCGTTACTCCTGCAAGCTCGCTACGGCTGGGCTCTGCTGGCGATAGTCATGCACGTCGCAGGCTCTTTGTGCATGACCCTGCTGGGAGTGTTCCTGATCCGGGCTCAGCTGGGCGAATAGCTTGCACAGAAACCCAACGCAAGGGGACGATGGCATGAACGGTACCTACCTGCGCTTCTATGTGCACGAGAACGTCCGGCACCGGCACCAGCTACTCTACGAATGGCTTCTGCAACATGCGAAAAGCATCGGCGTTCACGGCGGCTCCGTGTTTCGAGCGGTCGAGGGTTTCGGACGCCACGGCGTCTTGCACTCCGCGCACTTCTTCGAGCTCGCCGGCGAGATGACCATGGAGATCGAATTCATTCTCACCAATGAGGTGGCCGATCGCTTGCTGGAAAGCCTTCGTCTCGAGGACCTCAGTCTCGTCTATGCCCGCTTGCCGGCAGAGTTCGGGGTCATCGGTCTGCAGGCCCACAAGAGCAGGAACCCGGTTTGACCGAAATCTACAGTCTCGCCACCTTGTGGCTCGGGCTCGCGCTGGTCGCGACGCTGGTATCGATTTGGCTGCGGATCGCGACCGCCATGTCCGAGATCATCGTCGGCACGGTCGCGCAGCTGATCATCGGTGCGCTGATCGGCGCGAGCGTGCTCGGCACCGATCAGTCCTGGATCAAATTTCTCGCCGGTACCGGGGCGGTGATTTTGACCTTCCTCGCCGGCGCGGAGCTCGACCCCCAGGTCATGCGCCGCGAGTGGAAGCAGGCAGTCATTGTCGGTCTGGTGGCCTTCGCGGCTCCCTTCCTGGGCTGCGCAGCCGTGGCGCGCTATGTCATCGGCTGGAGCAGCGATGCGAGCTGGCTCGCGGGCATCGCACTCTCGACGACCTCGGTCGCGGTCGTTTACGCGGTAATGCTCGAGTTTGGTCTCAACCGCACCGACTACGGCAAGGTCGTCCTGGCTGCCTGCTTCGTCAACGATCTGGCCACGGTGCTGATGCTCGGACTCAAATTCTCGCCCTTTGGCCTCAAGACTCTGACCTTCGCCGGCGTGAGCACCGTCGCTTTCTTCATTCTCCCCTGGCTGGTGCCACGCTTCTTTGCCCGCTATGGAGGCCGTCCGTCAGAACTGGAAGCGAAGCTCTTGCTGCTGGTGATGTTCGGGCTGGGAGCGCTGGCACTGTGGGCCGGGAGCGAACCGGTGTTGCCGGCCTACATCCTCGGGATGATTCTCGCAGGCACCGTGGGCAAGGATCACTCCCTGGTGCGCCGGCTGCGCACGCTGACGTTCGGGTTGCTGACGCCTTTCTACTTTATCCGTGCAGGCTCATTCGTGTCCGTCTCCGCCCTGGCGACCGGACTCGGCGTTCTGTGTCTGCTGCTCGGCGCAAAGATGGTCACAAAGTTCGTCGGGGTCTATCCCATCACGAGGGCCTTCAAGGCTCCCTTTAAAGAGGCGATGTATACGACCTTGCTGATGTCGACCGGATTGACCTTCGGCAGCATCTCGGCGCTCTTCGGACTGACGCACGGAATTGTCGATCAGAAGCAGTACTCGTACCTGATCGCCGCAGTCATCGGCAGCGCCATCGTTCCGACGCTCATCGCGAATGCCTTCGTGCTGCCCCGGCATTTATTGCCCGAGCGTGGCGACGAGAAGCCGGGCGCGACCGCGGACGTGCTCACCGCGGAGAACCGCGGATAGGAGAACGTTAGGTTCAAGAAGGTGGCGGTCGCCGGACGGCCGGCGGCAGAGGAGTCCGCAGCGGAGCAGAAAGTCACACGCCGGTCCGAGACGATTCCACGCGCTCTCGACAGGCGAGACGCGTTCAGTCACAGCGTCACTGACTCGGAAGTAGCCGCTCTGCTTCGGCAAACAGCGACGGGTCCACTTGCGCGCCCGAGGCGGTAGCGTTATCGCTCACCTGCTCGGGACGCGATGCCCCGACAATCGCCGAACTGACGTTCGGCTGTCTCAGAACCCACGCGAGCGCGAATTGGGCCAGGGTGAGGTTCGCACTGGCCGCGAGCAGTCTCACCTTTTGCACCGCCTCGAGAGTCGCCGGTGTCAACCAGTGCGGATTTAGGAACGCGGCCATTGAAGGGTCCGCCGCACGACTGTTCGCAGGAACCGGCGAGTTCGGCAAATACTTTCCGGTGAGAACTCCTTGTGCAAGCGGCGACCAGACCACCTGCGAAATCCCGGATTTTTCCGATAAAGACAGCAACCCGTTCTCCGGCTCGCGATGTAACAGAGAATATTGCGGTTGACTTGAGACAAAGCGGACAACGTTCTTCAGCTCCATAGCTGCCTCGATCCGTTCGAGAGGCCATTCGGAGAAGCCGACATAGCGTACCTTTTCTGAGGCCACCGCCTGGGTCAGCGCCTCCATCGTCTCTTCCAGCGGAGTGTCGAAGTCGTATCGATGGCATTGATACAGGTCCACGTAGTCGACCTTCAGTCGCTTCAGTGATGCGTCCAGCTGCTTGTGGACTTGTTCCCGCGACAAGCCGCGGTCGGCGTTAGTCATCGGGAAGAACAGCTTGGTCGCAAGCACATAGGTTTCGCGCTTGACGCCGGTCAGCGCCTTGCCGAGAACTGTCTCGGCCGCGCCCCGGCCATAGACGTTTGCCGTATCCAGAAAATTGATTCCGAGATCGAGCGCGCGATGGACGCACGAGATAGCGATCTGCGTGCGCTGCGGGTCGGTGAATGTCAGCCATGAGCCGAAGCCAATCTCTGAGATCAGAAGTTCACTACTTCCAAGCTTTCGATATCTCATAAGAGAGCTCCTGCCGATTGGCTGACACGCGGTGCGTGCCGGACCTAACCTTGGCACTGTCTCATGAGGCGGATATCTTGGGAAATCCGACTCATCGTGCCAGGGCGATCCATTTCAGTGGACTACAACGGCTGTCTTTGAACGGTTCGCGGAGGAGTTCCCTCACGTGTTGCCAATGGGTGTCAGTAGGCGTTTTCATTGTCTCAGGGGACGCACAGGAATTGGCTTGTATTAGTTATGGACGCGGGCGGCTCAGGACGCGGCGATGTGGCCGTGGCGCTCGACCTCACCGGACTCGGACTCAAGACCGCCGCAGGTAGCTGCTGTGCGATGCCATCTCAGGAGGGCGAGCGTGCGAAGAAGGAGGAGAATCGCGCGATGCGCGGGCTGGCCTCGCAGCGTGCCCGTCAAATAGTCCACCGCTGCAAGGCGCCGCCGCGGTGCAGCATCGACGCTTCGCGTGCGACGCGCCACCCGATACGTGAAGTTTCTCGACTGCACACGCGCCCACGCGCATCATTGACATGCGATCGCTGGTCGGAGGCATTGCTCTAGCCGCGGCGCGCAAGAATAATCGACGCTGGTCGGCGGCGCTCACTGCTAAGTCGGGCAAGCGCTACCTCTTCCAATCTGGAGCTCGCAGCATGTGCATACGCCCAATCCTTGGATCGGTCCTGGCAGGTCTGTTCTTGGTGGCCTGCGCTCAGATGGGCGGCGGCTCCGCTGCCAAGTCTGATGCGAGCAATCAGACTTCACCTGCGGAAAAGCAGGGCGTCGGACCCGGCATGAATGCGGACGGCGAGGTAATCGACGCTTCGAAGGTCGAAAGCGGTTACGGGCAAAAGGTCAAGAACGGCGACTGGGAAGGCGAGCTCACCGGAAAGCCTGCGCCGAATACCTGCTTCACGAAACTCCAGATTGGAATGCCACTGAAGCAGGTGACGGACTTATGTGGCGCGCCGACAGATCAGGGCGCGTACATCACCGGCAAGGCGTTTATCCCGTTTTACTTTGGGAGCGATCGCTTCCGATACGAACTTGCGTACAAGGCTCAGGGTCGCCTGATCTTCGCCGGCGGCTCGATGGGAGATCTGAGCGGCGCGCATCTAATCTGGGTCATCTACAGCGCCGCCGACTCCGGGTATCGGTAGCAACTGAGCGGTACGGGAAACCGCCGACGCAATCGAACTGGATAGCGATCACTCGGGTGAGAGTTCTCCCGGTCTGTCGCAAGCTCCGGGCCGCCCGTCCGCACGAGGCTCGCGAAGGTCTTGACGCCTTGGGCGCCGCGCTCGGCAGCTGGCGCGCCGACCCGCGCTGGAACACGCGTGCACACGAACTCGCGAACGATGGCGCGCTTGCGTCGCTCGCCGAACCATGCCCGCCGCGGGCTTACCCTCCTATGCACAGATTATCGGCGCGGCCAACCGTCTTGGCAGCCGCCGAGATCGACCAGGGCGGGAAACGCCAGCGGCGTGGAGTTTGAGATGGGCCTTACATTCGACCCCGCGCGCCGATTAACGGCCATCATCATCGGCCGGGCAGGAATGGATCTGTATCCAATCCCGGACGGGATCGAGACCGAGTCGGCAGAATGTTTCGCTGCCGAGATCGGCGGTTCGGCCGGAAACATTGCCGTGGCGATCGCCAGACAGGACCATCCCGTGGCGCTGCTAGGTGCGTTTTCAGACGACGCAGTCGGCCGCTTCATTCTGCGACACCTCGGACGCTACGGCGTCGATACATCCCGATGCCGTACGCTGGGTGGCTTGTACCGCTCGAGTCTCGCGATCTGTGAGACCCGCTCGACCGACAGCGAGACAGTCTTCTATCGCAACGGGGCGGTTGATCTTCAGCTGAACCAGGACGATGTCGACCCAGCGTTTATCAGCAGCGCCGCGTTTCTGGTCATTACCGGCACCGCCTTGGCTGCTGAGCCGTCGCGATCGGCCGCACTGAGTGCAATCAAGTTTGCACGTGCGGCTGGCGTATATTCGATCCTAGACTTGGACTACAGGCCAGTGTCGTCCAGATCGCGGGAAGAGACCCGACTGGTGCTGGCTGACGCGGCCGGCCGCTGCGACGCAGTCGTCGGCAACGATGAGGAGTTCGCCGTACTGTCCGAAAGCCCAGGGGAGGGATTCGAAGCGGCCGGCCGGCTCCTGCGCAAGAGCTGTCAATTCGTGATCTTCAAAAAGGGCGCGGCCGGTTCCATCACGATTACACGGGATGACACCTTTGACACTGGCATCTTCGCGGTTGACGCGAAGAAGCCGTTCGGAGCCGGCGACGCGTTCCTCGGGAACCTAATCGTTGGTCTGCACCGCGGCCTGCCGCTTGGCTCATCGGTACGCAGGGCAGCCGCCGCAGCCGCCTACGTTGTCGCACGCCGGGGCTGTGCCTTTGCAATGCCGACATCGGCGGAACTCGAGAGCTTCATCGCAGCTCACTGAGCCAGCTCACGTGCGCAACGCGCTTCGATCAACCGCGATTCGCAGGTTCGCGGAGCAGCCACTCATGTTGAGGATCATTGCCGATCACCCGTGTGGATCTTGTCTGAATCCTTGCAGGAAAGCCGCGGCTAGGACTGCGGGCGACGCGAGGCTGAGCGTGCAGCAGCCTGGTCGCAGAAGTAGGGCGCCGGCTACGATCATCAAGCCTGTGGCCGCTTCACAATGGGCTGACGGCGCTCGGGTGGCCGGACAACTTGGTGACGAAAGCCTCTGGTAGCGCACCTGCTGCTGTGCGGGCGCCCGCAGGCTCGATGCCTATCCCCGGGTGTCGTCGATCGCGTGCACGTTGCAGCAGCAGTTCCGCGACCGCATTGCGGGCCTCGGTTTTGCTGGTCTCGGCTGGAAACTCAAATACCTCCGACGCATCGAACGGGTTTCTCACTTGCACAAGCTGTCCGCGCGGCTCGGCGGGGGCTGCTGGCGCCGGAACGACCGGGCGGACCATGCTTGCGACAGCAGGGGCGGGCGTGGGCGGGTTCCGGTCTGCGACGTGCCCTACGGTCGCCGCAGTAATGCCCAAAACTGCCACAACGAGCGTGAGACTACAGACGAAATCGATTCGCGCGGTCCGCCTGTAAACGAGGCTTCCGAAGGTGGGCGATAACGAAGAGGACCTCATTTCAATGGGCCGCGCCGTGTAGCGCAGTTCCTGCGCTGCCTGCGAAAGCCCGAGCCCCTGCTCGCCACCCAGCTCCATCTCGATATCCCTCGCATCCCTGGGTCATCGTGACGCCACGCGTGCTGCCCGTCGGACCCCTGTTTTTTCGATCTTGCGCTTCTCCAGCTTCCGACCAACGGCGGTCCAAGGGTATGGGCGGCTAAGGAGAAAGTCGGTCGGACAGCGGCTATGGACGAGGCACCGATTGTAGGGTCGCGGCGTAGGAGGGCGCTGTCAGCACGGATGCGAGAGCTAGGCCGTAAGGCTACACGTACCCTTGACATGTGACATGTGCCAGAGCAAGACCTAACCTGATGGCTCAATTCCTATTCATCTTCGCACCGCGAGGGCGGCGTGAACCATCGCGCTAGCTGCATCTTGGCCGCGGATAGGCAGGCCGAGCCGAACGTACGAGCTAGCTAGCGGCCGCGAAAGGGCCTTCGGCTTTTGTTGGCGATCGACACAGACAGATTTGCCTGCGCAAACTTCCTCGCGACCCCATACGCCAGGATCATGTGTCCGTGACCGCGCCGCGCTAGGGTATGCCCGGCAGTCCTGGTGATCAGCATCTGCGCCGGCCAATTGTAAAAGCCCACCGCCCGGATCCGGGCACTTGGAAAGAGTGCCGCAAGCTCAGAGCGTGTGTACCGAAAGATGTAATCGCAACCATCCTTGCCGCCCGGCTTGCCTTCCTTTATCCAACCCGCCCGTTGTTTCTCCACGCTGTAGTGGTGAACGCTCACCGAGAACCTGCCATCCGGCTTCAGAACGCGCATGATTTCCGTTGCCGCCCGCCGCTGATCGTCCCGTGCCAGATGCTGCAGGACGTTCGCAACAAGCACGCAGTCAAACATTGCATCAGGATAGGGCAGCTCCCGCACGTCACCCTGCATGGTCTTCACATGTCTCGCGCCGAACCTTCTGCGTATCTGTTTGAGCATCTGCCTGGAGAAGTCGAGTCCGTGGACCGAATCGGCGCACAGCAGGTGCCGTGTTGCAAGGCCGGTTCCACATCCACAGTCCAGCACGGTCCCAGCTGGGTGCAGATCTGCGACGGCCTGCCGAATGCATGCGTCGTAGACCGGATCGGCCGTTCGCTCCGCATCGTAGCCCTGGGCCATGGCATCCCAGGTTGCCGGAGAGCTGCCGATCACGCTTGAGTCGTCCATAATAGAGCCGCTGCCCTCTAGTGCTGGTCTGATCACGATCGAGCACTATCGTTCAGTGCATGTTGTTTAGCATCGGGTGCACAGGCGCTCAGGCTGTGAAGACATAGCTTTCCAACCGGCGCTCCCGCTCGCGCTGTAGCCACTGCACCGGTCTCACCGGTCGCGCCTCCGATGGCGCTTGAGGTGCAACTGACCCAGAGTGCCTCCTCGCACTGTTCCCAGCGCTGTATCTCTACTTGTCACCGGATAGACAAAGAAGCACGCCGAAGTGTTTCTGCGCGACGGCGGGTCCAAGTGCTGCCCTGCCAGAGACCCATCGATCATCCATGGCGCAGCAGGCGGACAAGGTCAGCCTTAATCCGGGGCGGTCGCGTCCTGCTCCGAGGCGGCTAGAAGACAGAGGAGCCCGAACGCGCGACTTCGCAACAACCGGCACTGCGGGCGCTCGGGGCGTGACGCTTGTTGCTACTTCGACAGCGATGCCAAGGTGTGGGCGCCGGCGAATGCGCTGCGGCTGGCGCCGCTGCTGGCCTGGAGCGCCGCAGAGCCGCCGCCCGCCAGTGGGCCCGCTACACGGGCGTCAGTGCCCGCGGTCTGGGACGCCTCAGTCAGTATGTTTCCCAGTAACGGTTCGCCTTGTAGTAGTCGAAGCTCTTGTCGCGGTAGGTCTGGCCATCGTCGGCTGTCAGCTCGTTGATCGAAGCGGCGGGCGCGGCTTCCAGCTGTGCCTTAGTGTAATTGACGACGTAGGCGTCCTTGTCCTCGTCGTAATTGAGCGCGGACCAGGCGATGGGATGGTATTTCTCTGCCATGCCAAGGAATCCCCCGAAACCGACCACTGCGAACAGGATGCTGTTGGACGCCTTGTCAAGCATCACGTCCTCAATCTCGCCGATCTTGTGTCCGCTTTCATCCTTTACGTTCGTGCCGATTACCTTCTTGGCACGGATTGCCTGTGTGTGACCGCTGACGGTAGTCATGTCGTCTCCTGATCTGGTGGTGCGGGGCCGGTCGAGGCTGAATAGTGGTAGAACGTGAGTGCGCCTCAAGTAGTCCCGCCCCGCGTGACTGTGTAGGACGCGTTGACGATTTTCCACCTTGGCGCACGGGGTACCGCAGCGCTGCGCGTGCCCGGACTTGGCATGATTCGGCAAATCGCCGAACCATTCCGGCGTCCGTCGTCGGCTCCCGGTGGCAGGCGCATTACCGCGACGCGTGGACCATGCGAGGACTAATCCCCGATCCACCAGCGAAGGTGGCTGTGCGGCGGCGGTCTCGAGGCGAATGACGAGGAAGTGCCGCGGGCAGGCGAGCCAAAAAAGTTTTTACCTCTTTGGTCGACATGCGTTCGCTTGGCGCACGAGCCTCTGGATGCTCGCGAGTGAGGCAGGGCAGCTCTGAGCCGCGGAATGCTGCCGCTTCAGACGGGCATCGAACCCGGTCCCGGGGCGACCCACATGTACTAGCGCACTGCCGCGATGCACACCGGCGTAGGCGCTGACTCACTTAATCTATCGAAAGCAGCGGACGGCACGGCTGGCCCAATACGTATCTACTGTGCTTCGTGTCACTTCCGGAGTATTAACGATGAAAACGTGGAGTTCGCTCGGCCCAATCACATTCGTACTAGTAGGCCTGATGCTGTCTGCATCGGGATGCGTGGTTCACAGCGGCGGCGGCTACGCTGAGGGCTACCGGGAAGGCTACTGGGATCGTGACCACAATCGTTACTGGCATGACAGCGGCTGGCACGATTGCATGGAGAATGACATCCACTGCCACTGAGGCTGCGGTGATCGTTGGCAGCCCGCCGGTCAACTGTGCGGCTGGGGTTGGCCATTTGTATGCCGCGATGCTGACGGCGGCGGCGTCGAGATGCACGCGCGCTTGCCGAGCAGAAATGGGCCAATGGATGGCTTGGAATATCGCTTGCTTTTATGGCTCGCGAAACGACTCCGACCGAGCCTTCTATTGGCTGGAGCGCGCGTGGCGCCCAGCATGACGGCGTGATGAAGTTATTAAAAATCGAGCCTACGCTCAGGAACTTGCAGCGCGACCCACGTTATGGAGCGCTCCTGCACAAGATGAAGCTGCTGGAGTAGCGCCGCGTAGCCGTCATTGGTCTGCCGGAGGGCGGCCGCTCACAACCGTCTCCTTGGAGTCACGAAGCGATCGTCGGTGGCGCGCTGCAGTCGACGACAGGTTGCGCATTTGATGGCCGCTTAGCGTGCCGTCATTCTTTTGCCGGATACGGCGTTCCGTCCCGGTGGATGTACCCTCGGCCTTCGGCGATCATGTCGATGTCCGGGTACGTGCAACGGTCCTGCGGGTCGGAATTGCCGATCTCGAGCACCTTAGCCGGCCTGCCAGATTTATTTACCAGGTGATGGCCGTCGGCGTTGCCACGCCTGAAGGCGGCGCAATCCCCGGCGCGCAATATCTCTTCGCCGTTGTCGGTAACTAGAGTTAGCTCGCCATCCAGCACCCAGACGAACTCGTCCTCATGGCTGTGCCAGTGCCGCTGGCTGGACCATGCGCCCGGCTCGATGACGGTCAGGTTGACGCCGAATAGGGTCAGTCCCGCGTAGCGCGCCAGCCGTTGGCAGGATTGACTGCTGCAGGGGGCGTCGAAGGGACGCGGATAAGTGCTGCCGGTCTGCGCGGGCACAGCGGAAAGGTCGATCTTCTTCATAGTGCTGGACACCACAAACTGGGCCTGGCGGCTCTAGTTAGCTCAAACCGCCGCCTCGCCATGCTGATTGGTATTGGATTCTGATGCCGCATACCGGGCACTCGCAAGTGACGGGAAATGGGGTGCGGCCCCAGGAATTTGGCCGCTCCGGGCCACATCGAAGACCCTGAAATGCCCCCCGATCCGTCGCTACCGTGCCCGCTGCCGGATCCAAAGCCTTTGGGAAACCGACACGGCTGCCCGGATCTGTCGCAATGCAGGCAGCTCGCTCCGCTACGCGTAGTCAGCCGATCTTCGGCGGTACGTTCGCGTTTAGCCGAAACAGGTTATTCGGATCGTACTTGGCCTTGAGAGCAACAAGTCGCTCGAAGTTAGCGCCGTAATTCTCGCGATATCCTGCCAGCGTGACGTCGGAATCGACGTAGTTCGTGTAGAAGCCCTTGGTCAGCGGCGCCAGTTCGTGCCAGTTCGCGCGCATCTTCGCCGTGTTTTCCTCGATGTCGTTCTTATTCGGCCAGATGCTGTGTGCGCCAAGCGTGAAAAGCATGTCGCGATTGGGGAACGCCGTCGCCGCCGGCGCCACGTGCCGGTACGCTCCGCCACAGTGATCGAAGAACAGCAGGTACCAATTGGGCATGCGCTTGAACGAATCGACGATGAGATCGATGCCGTCATCCTTGAGCTGCGTCAACATGCCGGTCTTCATATAGTAGTATCTGCCGGGCGCAAGCAACTCATCTGCGCTGCACTGTATGGCCACATAGGGCATTGGCGCGAGGTTGTCACGCGTCGGTTTACCGAAAGCACGCAGCTTCTTGAGCCACGACTCGCCTTGGGTGCGATCCCCGGACCAACACACCTCGATTTCAACCATCGGGCCATCTGGCTCCGAGTACAGCGCCGGGGCCAGGTTGACGACATCGGGCGCGTCCACGGCGATGTCACGGTAATATCGCAGTACATCGCCGGCCTGGGCCAGGGGCCAGACAATACTGCCGCCAAGAATTACCGGATCCATGTCGTGGAGTCGGTATTCGATCGAGGTCACGACGCCGAAATTTCCGCCACCGCCGCGCAGGCCCCAGTACAGGTCGGGGTTCTCCTTGTCGTTCGCCCGCAGGAACCGTCCGTCGGCGGTCACGATATCGAAGGAGGCGGCATTATCGCAGGCGAGCCCGAAGCGCCGGCCCAGTCGGCCAAGTCCGCCGCCGAGCGTGAGACCCGCGGCACCCGTGTGCGAGACGGTGCCCGCGGTAGTGGCCAGCCTGAAGGCGGCGCATTCATGGTCGAGCTGCCCAAGGAGCGACCCCGACTGGAGGTAGGCGCGCTTGGCCTCTGGATCGACTCGCACGCCCTGCATCGGTTGCAGGTCGATCACCAGTCCGCCCTCGCAGCTCGACTTACCTGAGTAGCTGTGGCCGCCGGCGCGTACGGCGGTCAGCAACTGGTGCTCGCGGGCAAAGGCCACGGCCTGCTGGACATCGGAGGCGCCTGTACAGCGCGCAATCAGCGCGGGCTTCTTGTCGAACGAAGCGTTCCAGACGCGACGCGTCCGGTCGTAGTCCTGGCTGCCGGCCAGCAGCACCTCGCCGCGCAGACTGGCAGCGAGGGCCTCGATGGTGGAACCGGGCAGCACGGTCTCCCCGCCGGCGAGGCTCTTGGCCGGCACGTCGCCGACACCTTTAAGTACTGAAGTGAATCCACGCAGTGGCCAAGTCGCAGCAAGCGCCAGACCCGATCTGACAAATTGACGTCGTCGCATGATTGCCCCCGCCGTTTTGTCAATCGGTACCATAACCGGTTGAAACGGGTCAACAGCATCCTGTTATTTTCACTGTGTCCGGGATCGGCCTCGATGATCCGTGCCGGGGTGTCCTTAACCTGCTGACCGCTGGAGGTCACCGTAACACTGCCACCGCCGAGGTCGCTGCATGACAGGCCGAGCCATGAGGCCTCGCTCAGTGGCAGACACTCAGCTCAGGCCGAAAAGCGGCAGTAGCCAGCTCGGAATGACGCTGCCGCAACCGTCGGCCGTGTTGATGTCGAGAAGGGTCTTGCGCGCCTGTGCGTACAGCTGTGCAGCTGTCGGTAAGGTGGGAGTGTTGGGGGCCTGCGTAAAGTCGAACGCCGAAGTGAGATCGGCTAGCTCACGGCGCGCCGTGGCGATCGTGGGCAGCATCACGGCAGTCGCCGAGCTCGAGAAGTTGCGCTCAATGAACTGCAGGATCGAGGTGTGGTCGATGACTCCCTTGAAGACCGTGTTGGGCCGTGCCCAGGGGGAGACGATGGTCATCGGCACGCGAAACCCCGGACCGACGGCCCCGCCGCCGTCCGGAAGGGCCGCCGGCACGAGCTCGAGGATGCTCGGCGGCACGTGGTCGAAGTATCCGCCCCCCTCATCGTAGGTTACGAACAGCGCGGTGGAGCTCCACGCACTCGAGGACATGAGATCCTGGACGACCTTGGCGACCAGCAGCTGGCCCATGTCCGGCGGCGCGGGCGGGTGTTCCGATACGATCGCTTCGGTGACGATCCAGGAGACTGCGGGCAGCGAGCCGGAGGCGAGATCGCTGGCGAACTGGCTGAAGTCGGTTGTGGCCTGCGCCAGTCGCTGTGGATTGTTCTGGAATTGCGAGAAGAACACGAGCGGATTGAAGGCGCCGATCGCAGTCGGAACCGAGCCATCGGCGATGGAATAGCATTTCCAAGGGATCTGCGCGGCGTCGAGCACGTCCGCCATCGTCTGCCAGCCGAGCACCGGCGGCGGCAGCGAGAGTACCGGATTATCGTAGGGAAGCGTGTCGACGACCTGTGTCGGCGTCAGGTAGTCCCAGCCGCTGGTCCCGCTCCACAGGTACAAGCGGTTGGGCAGGGTCGGACCGATCTGCGAGCAGAAATTGTGGTCGGCGATCGTAAAGGCTTGCGCGAGCGTCGCGTGATAGATGTGATCGGCAGCCTCGAAGTAGCCGATCGCGCCGGTCTGTCCGTCCTGCTCGGTGATCCAGCCATCCATGGCGCCGTTGTTCCACTTCGCGTGTGAGCCATCCCAGGAATGATCGGGATTCAGCTCGCAGAATTGCGTCATGTGGTAGGGATGGAAGGCGGCGCCTGCGCTGTTGTAATACGCAAGCGCGTCGGGCGTGAAGCCCAAGGCGGTGTTGGCGCCGGTCCCTAAGGTCGCCGCAAACGCGCCGAAATAGTTGTCGAACGAGTGATTCTCCTGGCACAGGATGACGACGTGCTGGATGGGCGTGTTGGAAGGCCAGTTGGCCTGGTCGCCCTGCCCGCCGGATTGTTGGCCCGTGGAGCTTCCCGAGGCAGAACCCCCGCAGCCGCTGGGCAGCAGTGACCACAGGGTGAGTCCGCCGATCGTAGCGGCCGCATTCGACACGAACTGGCGGCGGCTGGCCGTGCGCCGCCGTACGCGCCCCATCAAATCCCGCCACCCGGGATGGATCTCTCCTTGCGGACTCGGCACTCTCACACGCCTCCATGAGGCCCGGTGGCCGTTGAAGCCATTATCACTGCGGACCGGCGCGGCTTCCACCGAGAACACGAACACTGCAGCTGATTGATCAATCTGAGGAAGCCAGCACTGAGCCGCGAAACGCTGCCGCTTCAGGTGGGGCAGGAGTTCACGTCCCCGCCCCAGCTGGTGTCAATGGGTGAATGATCCTCCTGAGGAGCACGCAGCAGCCGCACCGCCGGATTTCATGAATCTCCGAGCACGGTGAGCGCCGCTTCGACGCGATCATCCGGAACCAGCAGTTGCACACCGGCGCCTCCGCCTTCCATGCCCAAGCTTATACCGACGACGACGGCCGGTATGCCGGCGGCGTCCAATGCGATCCTCGCCAGATCGGCTTCGACACTCGTCGGGTAGGTCTTGATCGTTGTCACGGATAACTACTCCTCATGTGTCCGCCAGCGGGGATTATCCATCATACCTTTCGGAGTCGTTGCGGAAGTCATCCAAGCCACTCTGGGCAGCCATCCGTGGCGGTAGCGTCATCCGTAACGAGCCGAAAACGACGCCTTCAAAGAGGAGCGTGAGGGGGGGTCGTGTTCGCGTGATAGTGGCGCGGGGCGAGGAGCACTCGAATCTATGTTGAGGACGGTCTTCGCTCTGTGCGGTTCCATACATATACGCTGCGGGACACCGCTTTCGTGACGCGCCGACCGTTTCTGCCTGCGTGAGGGCCTACGCCTATAGCCGCAGCGGCGATCTTGCTGCACCCTACAGCGCTGAGATCATGTGCGAAGGGCTGCCGCTGATGGATCCCGATGAGGTTACGAGGGCTTGTGACGAGCTGCATGCGTGCGTTGACCAGGGTCCTGGTGACAACCCCGGAGGGTTCGCCAGAGCTCTGGCGGAAGTCCGCAGGCTGCGCGCGGCTGCGTCCTGGGACTATCCAAGGAGCATTCTGACAGAAGTCGAGGCACAGCTCGCGCGATGGTTCAGCTCCGACAAATGGCGCGGGACTGATGACGGGCAACATGCCCGGGAAGATCTGCTCGGCCAAATTTCGAGGCTGGAAGACGCGTGGGATCGTCCGCTGGCGTGAAACCAGAAGGGAATCTGTGCTGACCGCGTGAAATACCCCACGCCGATTACTTGGTCGTTGCCTGTTGGCGAGTGCTGCGTCTATCCGCGTCGCGACGCGCTGTGCGGCGGATGCAGTGGCAGCAGGCGGTCGGTTTCTTTCTTGACGACCGCATAGCACTCGCAGCAAAGCCGTTCCAGCGCCGGCCGGTCCAGCACCGCAATCCGTCCACGCTGGTACGTGATTACGCCAAGCTCTTGCAGCTTCCCCGCAGCCCTCGTCACCCCTACGCGGCGAACGCCGAGCATGTTAGCGATTAGCTTTTGGGTCATCGTTAATTCGGAAGAGGCCAGCCGGTCGAGCGACAGCAACAGCCAGCGGCACAATTGCTGGTCCACCGAGTGATGCCGGTTGCAGACCGCGGTCTGGGCCATCTGGGTGATTAACGCCTGGGTGTAGCGCAGCAGTATGTGCAGCATCTCAGTGTGACGGCCAAACTCCTCCTTAAGGCGTTCGCCGCTCAAGCGATACGCGGAGCCAGCGCTTTGCACGATGGCACGGTTGGTTGTGGTTTCACCGCCCATGAAAAGCGCCAGGCCGACGGCACCGTCGTTCCCCACAACCGCGATTTCCGCCGACCTGCCGTCCTTGAACATGTACAGCAGTGACACGATAGAGTCGGTCGGAAAATAGATGTCCCGCAACACATCCCCCGGCTCGTACAGAACTTTGCCGAGCGGCAGGGTTACGGGCTCCAGAAAGGGCAATAGCCGCTCGCGTTCGGGCTGCGGCAGGGCATCCAGAATCTGGTTTTGCTGCGGGCGCGATGTGGCCGCCATTGCGGAATTTCGTTAACAGGCGGAGCGCGAGGCTAGTCTAGACGGTTGACATCTTGGGCATATATGCAGTGAACATAAGCCGCGCACAAAAGTTCTAAGACTTTCAAACTATGAAGAATTCTGTAACTAGCCGGGGGCGCCCTAGGGCCTCGAGCTTGGACGCAGCCTAGGCGGACCGGGGCCGCCGAAGTGAGCGCCGGCTGCTGCCAGTGCTGCGGTCATTCATTCCTCAGATGCTGCCGCCGTTCGTACGACGACGCACCGACGGCACAACCGCGTGGGTGTTGAATACGATCCGGTCAGTATCTGCGGAGAGTCACATGTATTTCGGCGGCGGCATACTCGGAACCATCCTTGTTCTTTTTCTCATCGTCTATTTCTTACGTAGGGCTTGAATTAGCAGTAGATCCGGGCTGCGTGCCTCCGGTCAGCTTCCACCCGCTGCGCCTCCGAGTGGTGCTCCTGGTCAGCCGGGCGCGGGGATCGAGCAGCGGGCGATTTGATGGGGAAAAGACTGACCAAAGGTGGAGAGATTGCCCGGTGCACTGCGCGAGCTGTTCCCGTGGGCTATTTGGTTGGTTGCGGATGATTCCGGCCGGTTCTTATGGGCAGAGCACCCCCTTTATGCTGAGCGCTGTTTGATGGCCCGGCTTGCCCGTATTCGAGCGCGGACGCCTTTTCCCCAGTAATGGAAAGGACCGCGTGTGTAGTAGCCGGGGCGGGATTTGGCATGTTCGCAGCCGGGGTCTTTTCTCCTCAAAGCGCGCGAGTGAAGTAGCCGGGGGTGAGTTGTATTTTGCCGACGCCTGAGGGCGGGCTGTCAGCACGGGACGCGCAAGCAACCTCAAGTTCGTCGCAGAGGCTGGCAGGATGTTGACCGGCGGCGTGACACGGTCACTGCACTGTCAGACAGCGTATAGTGCGCCTCGCAGAACAAAAACCCAGCCGTCCCTCGGCTTCCAACCTATGCGGAGTACCCAAGATGAAGAAGTTTATTTTGCTGCTGTCGGCTGCGATCCTGACCACTTCGACATCGCTGACACTCGCCCAGGAAGACCATGCCTACAGCGAGGGCCACGTGCTCGTCGTGAACTTCGTTCGCACGCAGCCGGGCATGTTCGACGAATATATGCGCTACCTCGACAAGACTTATAAACCCCTCCTGGACGAGGCCAAGAAGGCGGGAATTATCGTCGACTGGGCCGTCTACGGGGCTCGTGCACGCGATCCTCAGGATGCGGACCTGATCTTCACGATCACCTATAAGGATATGGCCGCTCTCGACACTCTGCAGGCACGCATGGATCCGCTTGCGAAGAAGGCGTTCGGGTCACTGCCCAAGGCGGCTGCCGCGTCTGTGGATCGGGAGAAGCTGCGCAAGGAAGTCGGCAGTCAGCTGGTCCGTCAACTGATTCTGAAATAGCACGCGATGCGAGCGGTACCCCCGACGCTGCCACGGCGTCGGGGGGATCGATGCAGCGGCTGCGACCGAGCTCGGGGAATCCCGAGGCTCTGAAGCGCGTCCCTTACATGAGACCCCGGTAATCGGCGAGTAGCCACCTATGGCGGCGCAGAACGCTGGCGCGTCCCTAATTGCACCGGGCGGTCACGCGATTAGCGCGAACGATCCCTCGACACGGCCGGGCGATGACTTCTACCGGTACGCGAATGGCGCCTGGCTGGCACGCACGAGTTCGGAAGAGTTACCGTGACCCTCTCATTTCGCGCTCGGCAGCGAACCAGTCTTCCCAATCGTGGCCGGGCGCGAAGCCGCGCTGCTGCGCCTTGTAGTAAGCAACCTGCGAAATTCTGGCTTGGTGATCAGCGCCACGCGGCGAGCGTGCGACGAGGCTACTGCTGGTAATGCGGTTATCCCCGGGCGCCTGCGTGGCCCCGGCAGTCGGCAAAGCCGAAGAGTCTTTCCGAGATGCTGGTTCCATAGGCTTCCCCTCTGTTAATGTCATCTAATCCCCTCTGACTCGTTCATCGTATCGGTGCATCCCGTCATTGGTCTGTGGGGCAGCGCGCTTATGGAGATCTTGCCGGAGTCCATGCGGCCCGTGCGAGGTAGTGCACCACCGGACCCCAGCTCGCGATCGATCCGCCCCGCCAGCAACCGACCCTGCACGCGGTTGAACGCCTTCAGATTGACCCGCTTGCCGCCTGGTACCTGGTCCGAGCTTCCTTCGAGATCTCTTGCGCAAGGCTCGCAGCCGTTTCAGCAAGCTCCCTTAGGCGTTCCGGGGAGATATGGCCGTGTGCCAGCATGATCGGCGCTAGGCCGGCAGCGGCCGTCGCGACAAGGCTAGTGAATTCCTGTTGTGTCATGTCCGGGCTCCTAAAGGATTGGTCAGATCGCATCAAGCAAGCCTTACTCAGAGGGTCGGCGCGCCGCCTCGAACTTCTTCGCCAGTGCCGCGGCGCGCTTCGCCGTGTTCTCGATCGGCGCGCGCGCGCCTGGGTTCTCCAGCCGCTTCGCGCGTTCGCCTTCCTGATACGTCATCGCACGGCACGCCAGGCGGCGGTTTCGAGTTCGAGGTCGGCGAGGTCGAGCGGCATGCGCGCATGGTCTCGCCATCGGCCGCAGTCACTGGTCGCTTGATCGACTATATACTGTGTTACAGGGTACCTTATGCGTGCACGCATGATCGCCGTCCTGCAAGTTGTGCTCATCTTCCCCTCCGCACTCTTCATGACGGCGCTCGTTGTGCGCAACCTGGGCCCGCTGCAATACGAACCGGCGCATAGCGCTCAGCA
>Ga0209624_10000125_pt1 | contig 69704 bp, 62 predicted proteins | sample JacPinW_OM2H0_O1_FD_188565 | JGI IMG/M metagenome (GOLD analysis project Ga0209624, IMG submission 188565) | Forest soil microbial communities from Algoma, Ontario, Canada - Jack Pine, Ontario site 1_JW_OM2H0_O1 (SPAdes) (version 2) | ecosystem: Environmental > Terrestrial > Soil > Boreal... | reverse complement strand
CATCTCCGGCAGGCAGGGTTCGTGACTGCGCCCAGCGTTGTAAGTCTTCTCTCTGTTTGGGAATCAGTTTGAGCAAGCTTCGATTATCCGTCATACCAAATAGACGGTCGAAGCACGATTACGTTATCACTGGGACACTATACTAGTTCCGTCTGGAGGATCAAGTTCCCGAGACCCTCCTGCTGCGGCCGATCGAAAAACACATCAGCTTCGAGTTCGTCCGGCAGCAACTGAAAGACAGCTACAGTGGGACGGGTCGGCCGTCGATTGATCCTGAGCTTCTGTTGCAACTAAGAGCGAAATGGCCTAGTCGTGGAGGATTTCGAGTGAGTGTCAACGCCTAAGCTGCGGGCTGAGCTGATTGCGTTTCCCAGCAGCGCACGGCTTGCATGAACTGCAAATCCACCTCGTCCGCAGTGACCATTACGTCTAAGAGCAGTTGGTCTTGATCAGGTTCGTTCTGGTGAATTTGTAATGTTTGGAATGTGACCACTTGAAGCAGCCTTGACTCCTCAACGAGGCATGGCCGGGGAATAGCCCGGAAGTCGCCGCTTCGCCGCCCAGAGGAATCCGGCGACTTCTATGGAAATTGTAGGCAAACGGACTTGAGGGTACATCGTGATGTATTGAGTGTCCGTTCAAAAGCGAAGTACTCATTCCCCAAATGGGAGGAGAGAAGGACTACTACTCTTTTTTTTTGCACTAAATGTACAGTATTGAACAGACGGGGGATCACTTGCTCGATAGATTCAGCCAATCACGAGGAGAATGATGTGAAGGAGTCGCCGTACCTTCCCCGATGTGAACGGTGCGAACTGCGGCTAACTCCTCTGGTGGTGCAGTCCTCCAACTCTCGTTGGACGGCTGCACCATATCTTCCCCAAGCCCTGGACCAGACCGGTCGTTCAGATCGGTCTGAGGCAGTACGCCCCGCCGTCCCTCCCAAGGATGATATCGTTGGATGGCCTGACGAACTTCTTATCGATTTCCCAGACTACTCTGATTGCAACCCTCGACTGAGAAACTGGGCATCCAGCCTGCGGACTATGCTTCGTGAGAAAAGAGGCAGAAGTTTAACGGTCACTACGCCTTGAAATACTGTCATTGGTGCCGAAATGCTGTGGGTTCGCCTCCCCGATCACCAACGCGGAACTCCTCATCCGCATAGAGTCAGGGACTTGTGGATTTCACGAAGATAGCATGGAAAATGCCGTACTCATTGGCACCCGCCTCGGCAAGGTGCAGGAGAACCTCGGCACGATGAATGCGTACACGGTCGAGGCCCGCAGCCATCCCCGGTTCAAACTTGAGGTCGATATCTCGATTAATTCGCGAACGTGCGGTCGGCTGAAGGGCTATACCGTTGACATCAGCGAATCCGGGATCGCGGCGATGCTGACGCTTGAGGTGCCGTTGGGCGAGATTCTGGAGTTGAACTTCATGCTTCCCTCCGGACCTGTGATGATTCTTGCAATGGTTCGGGAAAGAAATGCTTTTCGCTACGGCTTCGAGTTCGTTGACTCCACTGCCGTCCTTGATGTAATTCGTCGCACATGCCGCGACCTCGCTGTTGACCAATCCCTGCTCTTGCTTATCCAGTGACACGAACGCTGGCGAATGGAAAGTCACAAGCCTTGGGTTGCCGACATTACAGACCGACGCATGCCATGCGGACAGCACTAGCGGGCATCATTATTCGGTCGTTTTGAAACGATTGCCACTAAACCGTACCCATCGACGCAGTGGCCAACGTTCACCCATCTATTCACCACAAGTACAAGATAAAAAGCAAAACCCAGCATTGCCCACACGGTTGTCATGGTCACCTTTCAGACCCACGACTCTAGGGCCTTGGACATTGGCCGGCCCACTGGCTCTCTGCCGTGTTCGGTGCGGGTGTGATTCAGCATCGCTCGCGCCGCCTGCGTGCGCCGACTCCCGTTCCGGTCGTCGAACTCGTTGACCCTCTCGATGTGAGGGCACATTTTGCATTCCAAAACCACACCACCGGATTTGCTACGCGAGAAGTTGTACATGAGCCAGCATATCAGCAGGCCCTGCCCGGCCTAGAGATCGGAATCGCAGTCCAGTTACCTACGTTCTTAAGCAGAAGGCAAGCAACCTTGAGCAGGTCGCTTTTGACGTGATCTGCGAAGCCGACCGCCCCACCGCCGCTCTTATTTTAGTAGTTGGTGCAATCCAGGGGAACTTTAGTTCGGGGTCATGCCAAGGATAAGCGCCTACAATTAAAGCTGTGAGACATTACATCATCAAACAGATGAATGGCTTTGCCAAGTTCAAGTGCCGACTTTGTGAATACTCCGTCACCACGATGGAGTTCAATGGCGAGAACTCCAGATGCCGTATCCAAGCGGCTAGGGCAATGAACGAGCATGCCGTGACAGTGCACCGTTGCGCTCCAGCGCTGTACTGCGTAGTGCGCTAATGTGGCATGCCCATTAAATGTGGAAGTTGTCGTTGATGACATGGTCTTCATCGGAGGTTTAATCTATGAGCGAAACTAGCGCCTACATCGAGTGTGAACGAAATGCATGGTCTATCCTAAGGCACTGTGAGATGCGTTTCCGCCTAACCTACCAGCGAGAGTTCCTTCCGGTGCAAGCCGTGTGGCGGGATTTTCTGGTCAATAGCGAGGAAATGGGTCCAGCTTTCCCGTCGCAGTTTACCGTCGCCATGGCTAGGGTCTCGTGAACATCGCTAGACATTCGAAGCTTAAAATTCACATAGCTCTCGTCGAAAGCGACCCGCTGCGGTTGGTAGGTTTCCGCGCTCTCTTGGAATCAGAGTCCGACTTGGAAATGATCTCGGCCGCGCTCCCGGAAATTGGGATTCAGACGCAAGTTGACGTGGTGCTGATCGGAGATCGTGTCGGGCAGAATCTTTTCGACACGATATCCAATGTCAAAATGATGCACCCCAACTTGCCCATCATCGTGATCGGGCCGAATCGAGATGACGAAACCAGTCTCAACGCGATTGTTTTCGGAGCGAAGGGCTATGTGTTTGATGGAGCGCCGCCCAGCGAATTTGCGCAGGCCATTCGCATGGTAAGCCAAGGTTCAGTTTGGGCACCACGGCGAGTACTCTCGATGTTCGTTGAACTTGCCATAACTGAACCGAAGCGAATGCGGCCCGGAGTGAACGCGGTTATTACTGATCGCGAGAAACAGGTTCTACAGATGCTGGTGTCCGGGCTCTCCAACAAGGAAATCGGCGCACCGCTCGGCGTCGTGGAGCGTACAGTCAAAGCCCACATTGCGAAGCTGATGCGCAAAATAGGCGTCCACAACCGGATCGAACTGTCGGTATACGCAGTTGCCCGTTCGCTCGTCACCTTGCCCGCGAATTGAATTGCCCGGCACATCGCGGGCGATCAAAAGTTGAGAGCGCGGTGAAGCACCGTTCGGGTTGGATCGAATCTATCGTGCGCTGGACTCTTGCACCTTCACCGCCATAGGAACTTCAGGCGCACTGAACTAAATTAGAGAAGAAATTTCAAAGCCGTGAATTTAGAGGAAACATGCAATGAGCTTCAGCGAATCAAGGAATCACTTTGAGAAAGCCAGACTCAATACCGCCGATGCGGTAACCACTGAGATGCTGGACGGACTCAAGCATCTATCCCACGCCATTGAGGAAGACTTCAGAAGGCTGGAACAGCACATCCGCAACATCCAAGAATCGGCGGATAGGCTCCGCACTCGATAGCAACGCACAGCACAGTAGTAGGCGCTATTGCAGCTTCGCGAGGCGGGCTTGATATCTCGGTGGATTATCCCTGTTGAGTGAGCTGCATCGAGCGCGTCGGCGATCTCAATACCCAGCGACAGCACTGTCTCGACTTCCAGAGGTTTCCCAGCAATCCGATACTTGAGCATCATCCCGTCGAGATATTCCATCGCGATGAACGACCGCCCCTCGTGCTTGCCGATTTCGTATATGGTGCAGATGTTCGGGTGATTCAATGCGGAAGCGGCACGCGCCTCGCGACGGAATCGTTCGAGTGCTTGCGGGTCTTGGGCAACATCTTCGGGGAGGAACTTCAGTGCCACGAAGCGCCAAGCTCCGTGTCCTCAGCCTTGTACACCATACCCATCCCGCCGCCGCCCAGCTTCTCGACGAAGCAATAGTGCGAGATGGTCTGCCCGATCATGGCGCTCAGGGCTGAAATGGTAGGGACGCAGGGGAGTCAAAGTCAACAAGCGCAGTCAAGGGGCGAGAGACGGCCTGAACCAGCGTCACCTCTGATAAAACCAAGCGAATCAACGGCTGGTCAAAAAGGGGTCTCCCGCAGCAGCCGCAATCGGATGATTCTATTGCCCCAAATTCTTGGATCGAGATGGTCAGCCCGGTATTTACCCGTTGAGACGGTGCGAGCGCCGATTTAAAAGGGAGCCGGTCTGGCCGCAACTCGGCTGCGGGTTCGGTAGGATTGGAACCAGTATCAAATGCCAACTCCACAACTGGCACCCGAACAGATCGCGCAAGTATCCGGGCTCGTATCCGAATACATCTCCGCCCAGCGGGAGAAGTATGTGCCCCGAGCGATCCCCTTGTCTGCGCAGCAGAAGGCTGCCCTAAACGGATTTTTCTCGGCTGAAGTTATCGAGGGCACACGGCTCCTCGTCCTGAGAGGAGAGCAAGTCGGCAACCCGGATTTCTACCTGATGCTGAGAGGGTTGGGCTTCAACAATCTCCCCGATCAATCGACGATGGGAGCAATCACATTCTGCGATGTGGTGGTCTCGCACGAGTCATTCTCAAACGGTCTGTTGTTCCACGAACTCGTCCACGTGGAGCAGTATCGGCAACTTGGCATCCCACGCTTTTCTGAGCTTTATGTGCGCGGATTCCTGAACGGCGGCAGCTACGAGGCGATCCCGCTGGAAGTCAATGCGTATAGCCTTGAAGATCGCTTCGGGAGCGCCCAGCGCAGGGGATTCTCGGTGCAGTCAGAAGTGGAGAAGTGGCTCGCAGAGGGGAGACTAGGATGACCAAAAACCACATCTTGATCCGTTTGTCAGAGTCGAAGCAGACGAAATTCGGAAAAGAGGAATTCGCTCGTCAGTTCCTGCCGCAAAAGGTATTCTCTGATTTCAACCTCTCAACCGCGAAAACAGAACAAGCCGCTGTTCTTCCAGCCCCGAAAATACCCAAGCCCGGTCACAACCGTTACGCCCTCTAAATACTCTAACCAAGACTGTCTAAATCGCGGGGGCGCGATCGAACTGCGTCAACCAGCAAGAGTTTAACGGAGAAACTTTGAGCCGAGAAAATCACCCGCCGCCAGCCAGCAGGAGTCTAGCACTGTACGCTGGCTTGGCCCTTATCAGCCTGCTCGCACCTTCAATCGTGCGCGCGGACGACGTGCTCGTCCGACACCACCAAGGCGCCCTTCGCGGTTTTCTCCTATTGCGAACCCCCGACGGAGCCATAATTGCAGACGGGGAATCCTCGCAGGTCGTGAGTGGCAGTCGTGTCGCCAGTAAAACTCAATTTCACTTCAAGGACGGTTCGACCTACGAAGAGACGGCTACCTTTTCTCAGCCCAAGAGCTTTCGGTTGCGGAACTACCACTTGATTGAACACGGCCCTTCCTTCCCCAATCCCGTAGAGGTCTTCATCGACTGCCTGCGCGGTCAGGTCGAGGTTCACTCCAACGATGACAAGGGACATGACAAGGTAATCAAGCAGCACATGGATTTACCCACCGATCTCGGCAACGGTATTCTCTTCACTCTCTTCGAGAACCTGCAACCTGGCACACCGAAGGCCACCGTGTCTATGCTCGTGACGACTCCAAAACCGCGAATCGTTCGAGTGAACATCAGCCCAACTGGTACTAAAGATCCGTTCTGGATTGGCAACTCCAAGTACGATGCAGTCCACTATGTCCTGAAAATCGATATTGGCGGAATCGCTGGAAAGGTGGCTCCTCTGCTGGGGAAGCAACCACCCGACAGCGCAGTTTGGATCCTCGACGGGCCCCCTCCTCTAGTGGTTAAATTCGAGGGGCAGTTTTTCGAGGGCGGACCAGTCTGGCAACTGGAACTCACCGCTCCCACCTGGACGTCGTCCGCCGCCAGCAGCCACTAATAACCTTTTCATTATTGGTTCCAAACGCTGCCATGTCGCTAATCCAGGTTTTCCAAAGTTGTTCATGTCATTGCGTGGTACTCACTGCCGAAATACCAGCATAGGTGCCGAAATGTTGTCATTTCTCCTGCACTCGATCACTCCTACGGAAGTCCTCAGCTTTGTCGAGTCAAAGACTTCCCGATTTCGCTAGTTGGTATGGAAAATGCGATGTCCGTTGGCACTTGCCTCTGGCTGAGTACAGGAGAACCTTGGCACGATGACTGCGCACACGGTCGAGGCCCGCAGCCATCCCCGGTTCAAACTCGAAGTCGATATCTCGATACATTCGCGGGCCGGTGGTCGGCTGAAGGGTTATACCGTTGACATCAGCGAATCCGGGATCGGGGCGATCCTGACGCTGGAAGTGCCGTTGGGCGAGATTCTGGAGTTGGACTTCATGCTTCCTTCCGGACCTGTGATCATTCTTGCGATGGTTCGGCAAAGGAATGCTTTTCGCTACGGCTTCGAGTTCGTTGACTCCGCTGCCGTCCTTGATGTGATTCGTCGCACATGCCGCGACCTCGCCATCGACCAAGCGGACACGCGATGAATCTGCCAGTGTGATTATGACTGCATGGGATACGTATGGCATGATGATGCCATGAGTCCAACCGTCAAGATAGTCATCGTCGCAGTGGTCTCGTTTATCCTGGGTCATCTCAGTTGTGCATTGATGCACCACATGCACCATGCGCATCACATTGCGAGATAAAAGTGCAAGTGCGTTCGGGCATGGAAGCAGTTATGGAGATGGCGTTGGATCATGATATGGAAGAAGCGCCCTCCTCGCCTTCGAGTCCGGTAGTTCGCGAATGAACAACCGCCATGAACGCCTTCAGAGCGCAGCTGCCGGCATCACTTCGGCGGCTCAGGTGTTGCTATAACGTTGTTAACTGACAAACCCAACCAGCGTCGCCGTTGGTAAGTTCACGGAGCCATCAGCGATCCCCGAGTTTGCGTCAAAACTCGGCGCGAAGGCCACAGAAAGTGCATCTTTCTGACCAGAATTGAACGGAAGGGTCACAGAGTCGTCAGCAAGGGGGTCGACCAAGGTATTTGGTGCCGCTATCGTTATACTCATATTGCTGGTACGAACCGGATCGAACGGGCCGCCGTCCGATCTCGTGTTCGTACTGAAATACCGAACTGATCTTGCCGGAGCGTTGGATAAGGTAAATTGATTTGGTGTCTTCTCGGTAAGGCCTCTACGGCTCTCCTCGAAACTGGCGGGCATGTACAGGGGACCACGTTCGGGTCACCCTACCCGCGTGCTGGCCCAACTCAAATTCTGGGCGAACGCTTATCATTCATACTCGAAGACATACGTAAGGCGCTGTGAGCGAACAGCGAGGTCAGCAAGATGGGTAGTGTGCTCGGTGTCGATTTAGGTCTGCCAGTCAACTGCCAACCATTCCTGAAATCGTAACAAGATTTCAACTGTTTTGATTGCTGCCGAGCAAACCACAATAAAGTTTAAAACTGAGGCACGACCGCAAGATGGGACGGATTGACTTTCGACACCGAGGGTGGAATCATTATTTTCGTCGAGCGGATCGCGGTTTATCCGCAAACGATCCAACTTCGTTCATGGGAAGTTCCCTTCCTACGCATTCGGAATTTTGAAAGGGGGGCCCATCATGACACTCGTCAAAGCGGCCAAGAAACGCCGCAACTTCGATGCCAAGACATTCCTTTCGACCATTGACGGCGGTAGAACTATCTTCACCTTTCGAAAAAAGCAGACGATCTTTGCTCAGGGCGACTCGTCAGATGCTGTCTTTTATATACAAAAAGGAAAGGTAAGGCTAACCGTTGTGTCGAAGACTGGGAAGGAAGCCACGATAGGCATTCTGAACGAGGGCGACTTCTTCGGAGAAGGGTGCCTCACAGGGCAAAGTCTCCGGTTGTTCTCTGCAACCACGATGGCCGATTGCTCCCTGATGCGCATTGATAGGAAATCAATGATCGAGGTGCTTCACCGAGAACACACATTTTCCGACATGTTCGTAGCCTATTTGCTAACACGGAACATTCGCTACGAGGAGGATTTGGTTGACCAGCTTTTCAACTCCAGTGAGAAGCGACTTGCTCGCATTCTTCTTCTGCTCGCCCACTTCGGTAAGGACGGAAAGCCCGAAGTCGCGATTCCCAAGATCAGTCAGGAAACTCTAGCGGAGATGGTGGGCACAACTCGCCCGCGAATCAATTTCTTCATGAACAAGTTTAGGAAATTGGGATTCGTTCGCTACAACGGCGAGCTTGAAATCCACAGTTCACTTCTTGACGTCGTGCTCCACGACTAGAACACTAGAACCGCATTCCGGATTAGGTAATCCCTTGGACCCTCACTTAATGCGAACACCCTTCAAGTGATCGTTCTAGCCAAGGGAGGCGAATCTTTGAGAACCGTCTTCTTCAATCTTATGCTTGAACGCTTCAACTCGACGGAGGTCGCGGAACGCATTACTGATCGCATCATCGAGGAAGCCAAGCATGGAGAGCAGCACGTTCGCGATTACCTGCGAAGAAACCTTGAGTTCACCAAGCCCGCAATCGGCGAAATAGCAGACATTCTGTTCCGCTCCGAGTGCGCGTAAATCGCTGATCGTCAATTCTGATCAGGCAAGCGATAGCCAAGCACCTCCATATTGTGGGAAACTTTGCGGATGGCAAAGAGCAAAGTAACCGCACGTGAAAAGTCACGCCAAGAACGCGAACGCGCCCGATCCCTTGAAGACCGCTCTCGGCAGCTAATGAAGACAGCAGCCCACCTCCAGCAAAAGGCTCAGCACGAGGATATCCGCCAAGCGGCTGCGGGGATCGCGAAACAAGTTGGCAAGAAGTAGCACGGGCTTCGACCTTCGCTTCAATTCCCCACAGACCAATTCGCTCAAGAAAAAGTTCCCAGCCACCAGTCTTTCGCGGCTGCTTTCACTACAGAACAATCGTGATGGACCGCGAGGTCGGCAAAATGGGACGGACTGACTTTCGACGTTCGTCCTTCTTCATGGCGGAAACTGGAAGCGTAGCACCCGTGTCTTTAAATCGTCGGTACGCCAGCACACGCCGTATTTTGGGCAGCAATGCCGCAGACGTTAGCCATCGATATCAGGCAATCCCTGAAAACCCAGGTAAAGATACGAACAACCCTTCAAGTGGTTGCCCTAACGGCTTCGAGCACTTGGGTTGATAGGAAAAGAGTGTCTGACGCACAGCGGATTCCCAAGAAATCTGCCAATCACAGGGCAGGCATGAATCGGGTCGCACGGAATGTGTACTGCATGCCAGGGGTCTCCACTGAGGGACTGGCCTCAGAATTTGCCTGAAAAGGGAAACGGTGCGACTCAACCTCCCCCGAAGAGGAGCACGTCGCACCGTTGGAAGGTATCCCTACCGTTACCCTTCTGGAGGGACTGATCCGGCAGGAAACCTTTTGACCCTAAGAAGGATGGAGCATATCGAAGGCGGAAGGCGCTGTCTGTCCAGAGTTGCACACTTTGAGTCGGCCGAGCAGCGCACTTACTGCATCATTTTCGTGGCAATCCGCTCTATGTTGTTCAGCGATAGTGAACGACTGCATCTCCAGAGGGAGATTTTCACAGTGATTTGCACTGTTCGGTGCAAAAGTCTCGCCCTCAAGCAAACCACTGCACGTCGCTTTAGTCTCTGTTCCAGAGTTTAATTAATTGTTGCACCTGTTCACATTTGAACAGACGCAAGCTCCACGCTGTTATAACTTATTGGACACTTACTAACCGGAGAGACGTGCGACTGGTATGTCTGTGACAGTTGACGCTTGATTTAAGAAGCGTAGTCCCCACTGTCGTTACGTTTTGCTTAGTGGCGTGGTGGTACATCGTCGTCTCTCCCCAGCGTTCGGAAGGCGTGCGGGGCTATGCTCTTGCATACCGGGAGGAGCCCACGACACTGATCACTCCCTTAGTCTATTTAGCCCTCGTGACGTGGGCGATTACTCAAAGCGATCGGCGATGGATGACTCTACTGTGGATTGTTGTTGGTCTCGCGGCGACACTAGGTTTGTTCGCCGGCGCGGCTGAGATTTGGCCTGATCTCACAGAAATGTTCGGTCATATGGCGCTGATTCCCAGCTTGCTTATATCCACGCTAGTCGGCGTCAACCATATGCAATCACACCCGCGACCATCGGGTGGGAAACACACAGTTTGAACAAGCCCAGCGGGTCTACGGATAGTGCCACAGTCCGCACTTTGAAAGAGGATTTACTCCTCGCGGTCGGCAGATTCGTTGGCGATCCGGACAGACTCCCCAGCTTGTCGGTCTGGGTCATTTTGACTTAGGCCCCGCCTGTTCAGTCCTTCGCCAGCCATGCCAGAGCTTCATCGCGGGTCTTAAAAGCGGGAAATTCGCGGCGGGAGAAGCTTTTCAGGTTCTCGGATAATCCATGAGGAAAGTTCTCTGTTCCCACGAATGCCGACTTCTTGACATAGGGCTTGTCAAAGGCGGCGGTTTCTTTCAACACCCGGATGCCTTCCGCGTCAAAAGATGCCCCCGTGAAATCGCTAAGCGCCAAGACTGAAAGGAGCGGACGGGCAGTCACAACGTCGGGAAGTGCTCGGAGAATCTCTTCGACCTCGGCAGCCAAACACTTTGACAGGTCTACCAGAAGAATCCGCTTGCCTTGATGGGTGATAAACCGAATACGGTCGATCATGTATTAGTTCTGCTTTCTTCTAAAGGATCTGTCCGAGCAACTCTAATTCAGCAGCGGCTTATCGCACACTCTTCGGAGAACACGCTTTTCCACGACGTCGTAGAGGCTTTTCTCCACGGTTGCTATGTCCGCATTGCTGTCGAGCACGAGATTGGCGAAGCTTTTGCTCGGCAGCAAGTACTGCCGCGCCGCTGGTAGCACGGTATTCTGGTATTGCCACTGGATGAAATCCAAAGAGCGCCCACGCTCGGTGATGTCCCGCACTTTTCGGCGATGGAAACAGACTTCATCGGGAGCTTCTAAGTAGATGGACAGGTCGAAGTGCGGGCGCAGTTCCGCAAAATGCAGAGCTAGGATGCCTTCCACGATCAGCAGCGACTTGGGAGGAATGTGTTCCCTACGGTCGCTTACGCGCAGGTGCTCCGCGAAGTTGTAGATGGGACCCTCGATCGGCCTGCCTGCGGCATAGTCTCGGATATGGCTCTCCAACAGCGTCAGGTCGATTGCGTGGGGTGCGTCGTAGTTCTGCTTCGCTCGTTCCTCCAGTGGAAGATGGTTCATCTCAAGCGAGTAAACCTCCATCGAGATAACATGCCCATTGAGACGAGAGGCCACGCGCTTGCCCACCGTCGATTTACCGCTGCCGGATGCTCCGGCCAGTCCAACGATGAAAACCCCCTGTTTTCCAAGACCTTCGGTTGATTCGGGGTCGAGTTCCGCTACAGCCTGCATACTTCGATTGTAAGCAGAATCTTGGGAGAGCGTTCGCACCGAAGTTCACTCGAAAAGTCAGCGGCATTGTTGCCACGCACACCCAGGTTTAGCTGACGGCACGAACAGCATCGCGCCCAGCACTGGCCCACAAGCTCGCACAACTTTCTGACGAACGGCTCCAGCGTAGGGACGCCCGCGGCGTAAATTGGTCGCTGCCGGCTGCGAGGGTTAGCAACGTGATTTTGGTGAGCCTGCTGCGTGTTTTCATCGCCGTGGCCAGCGCGTACCTCATTCTTGCCAACTGATCGCACTTCATCACTGCGACATCCACGCTCACATCTTAGTGGCTCACCCCTGTGGAGCCGTGCGCAACCACGACCGCTCCATCCTTCGGCACGGTCATCCCCACTTTCGCCAGTCCCGTTGAGCGTGTTCACTCGCACCTTGGTCTGTTTGAAGACTTTTGTTCTCAAGGCCAAGCTAACGCCTCTGGAAAGACCTTGTCCGCAAAAGAGTCGGCAACCTACCAAAAGCGAGTTGACGAAGGTCGTTAGGAGCATCGCTCCAGGTATTCGCTAGCGAAACCGCACGGTGGGTTCGAACCTTACGTTCCCCTGCTTTCCGCTTCCATGCCTCATACTTATATCCAAAATCCCCACGCGAAATCATTGACCATCTTAAGGATTCCGAGTTGAAACAATTTTTAACAGTCGTGCTGCTGGTGTTCGCTTTGTGTGGGAGCGCCGCGGTTTGGCAAGTTATGGCCGCCGAAACCACGCCTGCTTTGCGAACCAAAGAAGTCCCTTTGCTCGAAATCGTTCACCAGCACGCTGACCCATTCCAGCAGTTTCCGGAGTCTTTCCCGCTTCAAATCGCGGTATTCTGGACCAACCCCGGTCCCGGTCCGGAGAATCCTCTCCCGCTCGTCCATTCTCTGAAAGAGATGGGCATTCCTTTTTTTATCACGCGTGATCTTTCGCAAGCCCTCCGCCATCACCTCGTGATCCTCTATCCCAGCGTCGATTCGCAGACTTTTACCCAGTTCCAGGCCGACCAGCTGACCACGTTTGTGCGTCAGGGTGGATTTATCTTCGCCCAGAATGTTTTCTGGGGAGGCCTCCAGAATCTATTCGGTTTTCGCAGTTTTGCGCCTTCGCGAAAACGGTATCACTTAGCATTTTCCGCAACAAAAGATCCCGTCATGAAGTATCTCAATCGCCCCGAGGAGCGCGAAACTCAACTTGGGAGCGATCACTTCCCCGAAATTATCTGGAGCAATGGGTACGTACCACGCGCGGGCTCTGAAGTGGTGGCACACTTCGACGACGGGAGCGCGGCTCTGCTGACCAACTCCGTTGGCAAAGGGAAGGTGTATCTCCTGGGACTGAGTTTGCTTGATGTCGTTTTACGCAATCAGAACAATCGCGACTACGAAGCCCAGCGCCACTATGTGAATTCATTTGAACCCGGCGCGGACGTTTGGCTATTGATCCTGAGGGCTTGGTACGAATCCTATGGCACAGATTGGGTCCGCCTCGCCACTATTCCCGGAGGCAAGCGCTCGGCCTTGTTACTCTCTCATGATGTGGATTGGGAAAACTCATTTGCTCCGGGCCTCGACTTTGCTCGCGTTGAGAATGCGAACCAGGCCAGCAGTACCTTCTTCGTCCAGACTAAATATGTCGACGACGCCAATAGCAAAGCTTTCCTTTTCGCGCCTAAACTCGATATTCTTCGGCGACTGAAAGCGGGCGGTTCGACCGTGGGCAGCCATTCCATAATCCATTCGCGAGGCTTCAATAAGTTCGAGCTGGGCTCGGGTCATGAAACTTATTCCAGTTATCAACCTCGTGGGCTCGGGTTCGACACTGCCTCGGGTGCCACTGTCTTTGGCGAAGTTCGAGTCAGCAAGGAATTGCTGGATGGAGAAATTCCGGGTCAGGATACGACATTCTTCCGCGCTGGGCACCTCCGCGTTCCGGTTTCTCTGCCGGAAGCGCTTGAGCGCTCCGGATATCAGTTCGACTCATCATTCACCGCCGACGATGTTCTCTCCAACTTCCCGTTTGCGCTCCCTCGCGATCTTGGGTTCGAGGAGGACAGCGAAATCTATGAATTTCCGGTCACCATTGAAGACGAAGAGTCTCCCGGCTTCGCCCAACGAGTGCCCCAGGCATTGCAGGTGATCCTCGCCAACGCCGAAAACGGAGCCGTGAGTGTAGTGTTAATTCATTCCAATGAATCCGTCCTGAAAGCAGCCGCCGAACAAGATTTACTTCGTCAGCTACCTTCCGACATTGCCAAAACTGACATGCTGACTTTTGCAAAATTCTGGCGCGCTCGCGACCGTCTCCAATGGAGCCTGACCGCGACCTCCGTACCCACAGAAGCCGTGTTGCAAGTAAAGTCGGATGAGCCTGTGGCCGGTCTTACCTTCGAATTCCAGCGTGCGCTAGCCACCGTCACCGGCGGCGCGACCATGTTCCCGGATAATCGGCACGTCATTTTGCAGGAACTCGCACCGGGCCAGAGCGTTTCAATCCACATAAACTATCTGCACTAACCTCGGCTCTGGCGATTGAAAAAATCGAAACACGAAGGTGCCACCGCACCTAAGCCCCGGAAACTTGCGTAACTACTCTCGGAACCATATTAAGGCCATACTCATAATCACTGAGTAACTAAGGACAAAGCAATGACGGTGTGTTGCTGCGTTCAGACCTCGCTCTGACGGTCGCGTTTCTCCCATAAATGGATTCACTTGCTGATTGAAACTGGAGTCGCGAGCGGCAATGCTGGCTTCGGATCGAGCGGGCCGCAACTCGCTGGAGTTTTGTCGTGAAGGTGTGTGAAAACAGGCTCATTCGTGAACTGCCCAAGCTGTCCGTCAGGGCGGTCACCGCGGCGTTGTTGCTGGTCGGTTTCGTGCACCTTCTCTCCGCGCAAACCACCGACGACTGGCAGGTACAAGTTCGCAGCGATGTCGAGAATCAGCATATCGATGCCGCTCTTGCCATCGTTGACCAACGTTTGACGGGCGCACCCGAGGACTGGGAAGCTCACGGTTGGCACGCGCGATTGCTGGCCTGGACAGGCCGCTGGTCCGAAGCCGAAGCCGAATACAGAGTTGTCGTTGACAAAGCCCCAGGTGACACCGAAATTTTGACGGGTCTCTCCGACGTCCTCCTCTGGCAGAAGAAATATACCGAAGCACTCCAGACTCTGGACCAGGCGAGAAAGATCTCCCCCTCGGATCCTGAGATTCTGTCACGCCGCGGTCGCGTTTTGGCATTGTTGGACCGTACGACGGAAGCGCGCTCGGAATATCAACGGACGCTTCTATTCGATACTCAAAATACGGATGCGAGAACAGGCCTCGATAGCCTGCGCGAAAATACTAGACACGAACTACGCATTGGCGAAGACGTCGATATCTTCAGTTACGCGAACGCCGGCCAGATCCAGGGCGTCAGCCTCAACTCCCGTTGGAACCAGCGATGGTCAACCGTGTTCGGCGTCAGCACCTATCAAACGTTTGGCCAGGACGCCGTCAAGTTTCTCGCCAGCACCGCCTTCCACTTACTGCGCGGGACTGGTTCACCGTGGGTAGCGCCCTTGCCAACGGTCAGAGTGTAGTGCCCACCAACGAAGCCTTCTTCGAGTATGGCCACGCCTTCCGAATCGAACAGCGTTGGTTCAAAGGACTGGAGACTTCGTATCAGCAACATTGGTTCTGGTATCAGGGCGCGCACGTCCTGACCCTGAACACAAGCCAGATTATCTACCTTCCCCACGAATGGACTTGGTCACTGAACGTGACTGGCGCTCGCACCGGGTTCGTCGGTACTCCCGTCGACTGGACGCCATCCGGCTGGACCAAACTAGGCTTCCCGCTGCAACGTTGCGTCACCGGCAACGTTTTCTTCGGCGTGGGCAGCGAAAATTTTGCTCAAATCGATCAGATCGGACGCTTCTCTGCCCATACTTTCGGCTCCGGTCTGCGCTACCGGTTCGCCGCCCGCCAGGACATCACGGGCTATGTGGCTCGCCAATATCGCACCCAGGGTCAAATCGATACCAGTTTCGGACTGAGTTATGGAATCCGTTTCTAGAGGAATCGAAAAGCTCGGGGCCGCTGGGTTGGTGCTGGAAGCGATTCTGGTCTCACTCCTGGGAATCTTTCTCCTCATCGGATTCATCGTGCTGCGGCGCTGGTACCGCGGCCGATATTTTCAGAAGAGAAATCAGCGTACCGTTGCCTTGCGCTCCCAATGGAACGACATTCTCTCCGGCAAGATCCTCGCCGAAGACTGGCGCTTCAATGCGCTCGACTGCGACATCGTTGAATCCATTTTGCTCGATAGCATCGAGACGTCGCCGGCTGACGAATTGCCCCCGCTGCTGGATTGCCTTCGCGTCAGCGGGTTACTCGATATGCGCATTTACGAAGCCCGAACATCGCACGGATTGAAGCAACGAACCGCGCTGCTGGCTTTGGGGCGAACTCGCGCCATGGAAGCAATTCCTGCTCTGGCCGCAGGATTGGATTCGCATTTGCGCGAAACTCGTATCGCCGCGGTTCGCGGCCTCGGCCGCACGGCGCGCATGGAAGCCGCCATCCCAATTCTCGATCGCATCGTCACCGGCCGATTCGATGCGCCCGAACGTTCTTTGAAAAACGCGCTGGTAAATTGTTGCCGGTCCTACCCCGAGGTACTGGTCAACTACGTTGAGCAAACGCAGGGACCGGTTCGTGAGTTGCTGGCACGCGTGCTCGGCGAGCTGGCATCCCCTGAACTCGGCGAGGAGTTACTCGTCCTGGCCTCGGATGTTTTGCCAGAAGTGCGTGCGTCCGCTGCCCGCGCTCTCGGCAATACTAACTCCTCCTATACACTTCCGGCGCTCCACACTTTGGCCGCCGATCCAGAATGGTTTGTTCGTCTGCGGGCTGTAGTGGCGCTTGGACAAATTGAAAACATCGGCAAAATCAGAATTTTGCTGCGCTCCGTCTGCGATGCCAACCGCCACGTGCGTCAGCGCGCAGCGTGGGCGCTCGCGCGGATGGAGCCGCAAATCGATCAGATCCTCGAAGATGTGGTAGCTACCAAAGACGATTACGCCCTGCAGGCATTTGTCTCTGAACTCGAGCGGTCCGGCGCTATCGAGAAAATTGTCAGCGGCTTTGCTGATGCCGGTCATCACTCCGCCGAAACCGCGTTGATGGACGTTGTTGCGGAAGCGAGAAAACGAGTGGAACTCACCGGTAAGGCCGTGGCAGCCTCGGCCGGATCGCTCTGACCGTGCATTTTCTCGCCATCTCGAACGATACCCTGTTCATCTATTACGCGCTATCCAACATTATTTACCTTGGACTGCTGATTGTTGCGATTGTCAAGAACGTCCGCCATCGTCATCGTCTCGGGAGTCAGCGCCTGGAGTTGGTGAAAGCTTCGCCCTTCACGCCGCCCATCACTCTCATCGTTCCTGCGCACAACGAAGAACGCTCAATCGTCGGCAGTGTCGGAGCGCTGCTTGGACTTGAATATCCTAGCCTCGAGGTCATCGTCGTCAACGATGGATCGGACGACGCCACCATGGAAAAACTGGGGCAGGCCTATCAGCTTCAGACCGCCCGCATCCTCTATATTGCCGACATTGAGACTGCGCCCCTCCGCGCGATCTATCGCAGTCGGCTCGATGCGCGCCTGTTCGTCCTCGACAAAGAAGCCGCCGGCTGTAAAGCCGATGCCATCAATGCAGGAATCAACGCCGCCACCAGTCCTTATATTTGTGTAGTCGACGCCGACTCAATTCTCGAAAAAGAATCTCTCATCCGCATCATGGCGGGAGTATTCGCCGATCCCGGTCGTGTCGTGGCCGTAGGCGGTATCGTGCGCGTCTTGAACGGCTCCCGCGTCGTGAACAATCAGATTGAGGAAGTGCGCCTTCCAAAAAGTCCGATCGAAGTTATGCAGGTCATCGAATATTTGCGCGCCTTCCTGGTCGGCCGCGAAGCCTGGGCAGGCTTTAACATGCTCCCCATAATTTCCGGTGCGTTCGGGGTTTTTCAGCGCGACCTAGTCCTGCAGGTCGGAGGTTTTCGCACTCACGCGGTCGGAGAAGATCTCGATCTCGTCATTCGCATGCACCGCCGCCTGCGCGAAGATCACCGCGCTTACCACATCGACTTTATTCCCGATCCCACCTGCTGGACTGAAGTACCCAACGACTTGAAGTCGCTCGCCCGGCAGCGCGCTCGCTGGCACAAGGGTCTTATCGACACCCTTTGGCCGAATCGGGACATGCTCTTCCGCGCCCGCTACGGACGTGTCGGCTGGTTGATTCTGCCTTACATGTGGATTTTCGAATTCTTCGCGCCCATCATCGAAGTCGTCGGATACATCACCATCATCCTTGCCCTGATCTCAGGAGTGCTGAGCAAGTCATTCTTCCTGCAATTCCTGTTGTTCGGCTATGCCTTCGCCACGTTGCTTTCCATCGGTTCGATACTGCTCGAAGAAATGACCTTCCGCCGCTACAGCGACTGGCGCGAGGTCGCGCGTTTGCTGATCTACTGCCTTTTCGAACACTTCCCCTACCGCCAACTCACGATGGTCTGGCGTCTCCAAGGCATTTGGCAATACCTCCGCGGAGACCTCCAATGGCGATCCATGAAAAGAGTGGGAATCCCCACTAACCCAGTCGCTTGACACGCGATCTGGCTGGTTGGGCGTCCGCATCGCGCTTCTCCCTGGAACTGCAAGTGTAACTTGGCGCAGCGCCACATTGGCGGCTTTGCCAGCGAAAACGTGGACCACAGTCTCGGTTTGAGCTTTCGCAGCAACAATCAGCGGCAACACGGAAAGCGGAACTGTTAGAGCACAGAAGGTTCTTCGTCTTCGCGCGTTCGTGGTCCCGCTCAACACGAAGACTGCTTCATTTCCAGTCAGGAAAAGGGAGTAAGCACCAGGTGCGTGAAAGAAATTGTACCTCTTCTGCTCCGGAGCCTTAATCAATGGTTCCGCCTGTTCAAAGTTGAACGGACACAGGCTCCACACTGTTGTAAGTTATTTTTTCACTTACTAACTGGCTAGACAAACGAGGAGTACGTCTGTGACAGTTGGGGTTTGAAAGGAGCGTAGGCCCCCACTGTCGTTACGATTTGCTTGGGGCCTAACGGCGGTTCATCCTCTTCCTTTAACGTCCACTACACTCTCTGCTCATGCGGTGTGAGTATTTCTAATTCTTGTAAGTATTAGTCGCTGCCAGAAGGCGCATAAGGCAACTTCAGGACTCGGCATAGTCGTTGGGGAGATGAGGAACGGCTTGAAGTTGCCTTTCGATCGATGTGGGTTTTCCCCAAGAGGAACTGTTCAATGGATATGATGGAAGTGATGGAGTATGTTCGAGGCGACCTTCGAGCGCGGCCCGACAGTCACTTTTCGGAGGTCTACTTCCGAATCCTTAAACGCGGAGCCAGCAGCACCGAGGCTCATACCGCTCTCTATGAAATGCTGAAGCGGGATGAGGTCAAGATCAAAGAGGGCAGGTGGCGGCTGGTTGCTCCCGTGGAACGCCGAAGGGCATCCTGATGCAGCATTACGCGCCAAGGTGCGCATTACACTCAAACATCTCTCACGACATACCTAGCTCGTGCAAACCTGTGCGCGTGCCGGATTCGAGCCGAGACGCAAAATTGACTTGTGCCTTCGTTCCGGCAATTTGTTCTGCGCCCACGCCCAAGAATTTCTTTGGACTCTCAACCAGGCTTTTGTCCTCACCACAAGCGCTATCTCAGAGCCTTCGTCCCGCGTGACCGCAATACACCACTACCGTCTGTATGCGGGATACTGCGCTTGACCTGCCAAGTTACCGGCACTCGTGCCAAACTATCGGCAGTGGCAGCGTCTCAAATCCTCACCGACGAAGCGATCCTCCGTGAAATGTTCAACATACCGTTAATTCTCGTTCTCCTTGGGCGGCGGGAAGCCGTTAACCGTAGCCTTCGATCCGCTTCAACGCCACCACTCGGAGCGAATCTCCCGACCCTGAACAACCTCAGACGGGGTGCCCGGTTCGGGGGACCAGAGCTTGAGAGCTTTGACTGCGAACACACTCTCGATCGGCTGCTTCCAATGGTGGAGCGCAAAATCAAAGAGGCCCCAGTGGATAGGCATGAGCAAGCCGTGGCCGCCCAAAGCGAGAAAGCTGCGAACGGCTCCTTCCCGGCCCATGTGTATGTCGGCCCAGAGGGGATCTGAAGCACCGATTTCGAGCATGACGAGATCGAAGGGACCAAAACTCTCGCCGATATCGCGGAATCCATACCATTCCCCGGAGTCGGCGCCGTAATAGACGCGGTGATTCATCCCGGTGAGAGCGAAAGATGCCCACAGCGTCTCAAAACGAGTGAAGAGGCTGCGCCCGGAGAAGTGCCGGGCTGGCAACGCGCTTACGGTCAGCGATCCGACCTTTACATTCTCTGTCCAGTTGAGTTCCGTGCAGCGACTCGGATCAACGCCGAGGCTTTTCAGGATGGCGCCTACACCCAGAGGAGTGATCCAGCGCGCCGGCGGCAGAGCGTCCATTTGTGCCCGCTCCCAGATGATCGTAGTGATCGTGCGAAATAAGCACGGCGTCTATGGCTGGCAAATCGTCAAGTGCGAGAGGTGGCGGGAAGAAGCGCTTTGGACCGGCCCACTGTACTGGACCCGCGCGTTGGTCGCAAATCGGATCAATGAGTACGCGCACCCCATCCATTTCAACCAAGGAGGTGGAGTGACCGAACCAAGTAATGCGGAGGCCGGATTGTGGGCTTGTTGCATAAACTCGTGGATCGGTGTGAAACGGGCCGAGCGAATGCCGGGGCGACCGCGCCGCTGCTCCGAAAAAGAAAGGCGGGCCCACTTTGAACATGAGCGAGAGCCCGCCCACCTTGGTGGGCACCGGGTTTATATACTGGCTACCATCCCGTTTGGCTGGAAGAAGGGCCATCATTATTCGATGGTGGATTGCGCATCGAGATTCCCGGAATCAACGACCTTGGACTAGAAGCCGACATGCGGTCTCACCGAAAATGACGAGCTTCATCAACGGCTACGGAAAGCTGAAATTCACAGAGAGACCGGCAATGAAGAAGAGAAAAAACAGCTGATGCCTGAGATTCGCAGGCTCGATCCACAAGAAGACAACGATTCGACCGCTCGGAGAGCGTTCGAGTGTTATCGCTGCCCGCACTCGAACTGCCGCACATCATCAGAACGTCACAGGTAGGTGCAGCAGTGGACTTGAGTTTCATCTCACACTAGCTACCGCTAGTTAATGCGCTGACCCCAAACGGCCACGCCCCACCGCCGAACGCCCAAAAATCGGGCGACTTGAGAAGTCGAAAGGCTTCGTCAAGCCGGTCCGCGCTGACCTCTTCGGTTTCGATAATTCGCTCGCGCATCTGCTCCGCGGTCAGAGAAACAAATTCGGCAACCGGCGAGCCTCCTCGCAGCACGGAAAAGTCGGTTTCGCCACCGACCTTCCGAGGGCCCATTCCCGCCACCAGGCCCGGCAACGAGCGCGCCCAGAAGCGATCGCGTCCGGACGCTCTTACGACGTTCCCGGTCAATGCAACCATGAATCAACCTAGAGCTGTGAGGTTGACGGATGAACCGGGAAGAAGTCCACCTCTTTACCTCTTCCAGCATCAACCATCCACCTGGGCGTAATACGTCGACCATCCGACGTATTGCCAGCTTCGGCTTCGGAAGATGGTGGAGCAGCCAGCGAGAGTGTACGAGTCAAAGCCACTCTCCGGTGGGCTGTCGATTGTGATGTCATGTTTTATCGCCTCAAAGTTCGGCCGGTTTATATCCCGGAGCAACTGGATATTAATGTCGGTGGCAAGAACTCGGCTAGTCGGCCCCACCTGCTCGCACAGCCATGCTGCCACCGAACTCACTTGATCGCCTTAACGGTAGCGGAGTTTCTTGAATCACACCACTTGAAAGTGAAGATGGTAGGCGGCGAGAATTTCTTTGTGCGAGCACAGGGCACCGTGGACGACGTAGAGAAAGCATTCCGCGTGCAACTCAACAATTACCAAGTGCAGAACAAAATCATCCGGGCGAATGCAAGTGACCCCTACGTGGAAGGGGCCGCTGGTCCGCTGGTACGAGCGGTCTCGGGACTAGACTCCGGCGAGTACGAACATCCCGCAATAGCGCAGCCCACCGGTGCGGTCGCCGGAAGGCTGGACCTCACAAAGCCAGCTTCGGCCGCCGATCCGAGTTTCTACTCTTCGAACTGCTTCGATGTCGAGACGCAGCAGTTTTCGACCAACAATGACGGCGAGCTTCCGATCGGAACCTACACGGGCAACCACATCAATCTGCAGAGCCTGACGAGCGCAGGTTGCGGCTACACGCCCGCTCCGATTCAGACTGCCTACGATCTGACCGGACTCTATGCTGAGGGATATACAGGAACGGGACAGACCATCGTGATTCTTGACTGGTGCGGTTCGTCGACCATTCAACACGATGCGAATGCATTTTCGAAAAAGTTTGGCTTGCCGCTGTTGACAGCCTCGAACTTCCAGATCATCTATACCCCGACCCAGAGTCAATGCATCAGTGAGGATCAGGTGGAAATCAACCTTGACGTCGAATGGGCTCATGCCATCGCTCCTGGCGCCAATATCGATCTAGTGGTTCCTCCCTCGGCGACCTTTCAGGATGTGGAAGAGGCCGAGTTTTATGCGGTGAATTATGCGCTCGGCAACTCCCTCTCCGGGAGTTATGGTTCGCCAGAAACCGATACCTCAGCTTCGACGCTGGACACCGAAAACCTGATTTCGGAAATTGCCGCCGTATCGGGGATCTCTACTAACTTCTCTTCCGGTGACGACGGCGACTACACCTCGTTTGGGCTCGCAGCGACCGTGAATGCTCCGGCGGATTCGCCATGGGCTACGGGCGTGGGAGGAGTAAGCCTGGCATTGAATTCGGACAATTCGATCGCTTGGCAGGCGGGCTGGGGGAATAATGAAAGTCTGCTGGCCGAGTCCGGCGAAATATCCGATCCGCCGGTGCCGCAGTATTTCTACTTTGGCGCGGGAGGCGGGCCGAGCACCTGCGCGATGCAGGATGGCAGTGGAAACTGTCTCGCGGGCTTCCCGAAACCTGCATTCCAGAAAGGTCTACCTGGGGAATACCGGCAGGTTCCTGATATTGCGTGGCTGGCGGATCCGTTCACGGGCGCAGTGATCGCCATCACCGTTCCGGGCCAGTCTCCTCCGTTAGCATGGCAAGTGTACGGAGGCACGAGCCTGGCTTGCCCGATGTTCTCCGCCCTATGGGCGATCGCGAATGAGGAAGCGGGAGCGCCTCTTGGCCAAGCCGCACAATACCTCTATTCAATGCCGGCAGGAGCCGTCACCGACATCGTACCGTTCCGCAGCGTCCACAATCTCAAGGCCTCGATCGAGGAGCCTACCGACACCAACAAGTACACTCCCAGTGAAGTGGTGGGCGGGATACCACCCGCGACGCCGGCGAAGTTTTTCAGCGCGCTGTGGGACTACAGCGGTGGCTACAGCACCGCGCTTGGGCTCTCATTCGGAACCGATTGCACAATATCCGCGAATGACGCGGGGACACTCTGCACCGATCCGTCTGCGCTGCACACGAAAGTGGGCTGGGACAACGTGACTGGTGTGGGAACCCCGAAGGCACAGGCATTTGCCGATTCGTTTGCCGCGGCGGGATCGAAGAAGTACCTCAAGGCCGAGTGGCCTCCGCAGTTCCGCACGGACTGCGGAGGTTGGTCTTGCTCAAATCACCTCTACGTCGAATTTGACGCTTTACCGAAAATCATGGAACTGACTTGACCCTTCACGACAAATCCCAGTGCAAGGCTTTCCTCGACCCTTCCCCAGCCTTGTCGGAGAGCCTTCGAGATCGCCGCTAAAGGGGTTCGTTGCCGACCTCGCGGTGATCTTGAAGGCTACTAAAGATCAGGGAAACAAACGGCGCCGAACATTGAGCTTTGCGAATCGGTTGTTGGTAGATGGCCAGAAAATCGGTATTCTATTTCGGATAGCTTGGAGCGATGGAGATGAAAACGAATGACACACCGCAGGATGCCGGTAACCACAACCGCCGGCGTTTCCTTAAGACAGGGGCAGCCTCGATAGCGACTGGTCTGTCTGCGGGAGTAATCGCTGCCTCCGCAGCGGGCGAGGCGACGTCGACGGAAAAAAGTCCAACTGCGGCAGCGGCTATCCAGGACATGATGCCGACGCGCAATCTGGGAAAGACAGGATTTCGGGTCGGGATTTTTGGCCTCGGCGGCCAGGGAGCGCTGGAGAAGGCCAATAAAGAGAGCTTGGCCCTGCAGATCATCCAACGCGCGCTCGTGTTAGGAGTGAATTATTTCGATACCTCCGCCATTTACGGCGGACCTGACAGGTGGAGTGAACGTTACCTTGGAAAGGGTCTTAAGGGCAACCGGGACCACGTTTTTATCGCGACCAAGACCAAAGAGCGAACCCGCGATGCCGCGCTTAAAAACCTCGACGTGTCTCTCAAGCTGCTGGATACCGATCACGTTGACACTTGGCAACTGCATGATGTTGGAATTCAGGAAGACATTGATCAGATATTTGGCAAAGGCGGTGCGATAGAAGCCCTGGTGCAAGCGCGCGATCAGAAAATGGTGCGCCATCTGGGCGTCACCGGACGCTTCCGTCCCGAAGCGCTCATGGAGTGCATACGCCGCTTTCCCTTTGACACTGTCCTGATGGGCGTAAATGCGGCCGACAAATACTATTACAGTTTTGAAAAGGATCTCCTTCCGCTGGCCGTCGAGAAACAGATGGGGATTATCGGGATGAAGGTGATGGCACGCGGCCGCATTCTTTCCAGTTGGACGCCGCCGCCTGTGGAAGAACAAAAACACTCATGGGAAGGCAGAGGCGCAATCACCACAGTTCCGGGTACGCTGACGAAACAGGAAACCTTCTTCTACACGCTGTCATTGCCCATCAGCACGGCAATTATCGGGTGTGACTCAGTCGAGCAGCTCGAGGAATGCGTGGAACTCGCCCGTTCCTTTACTCCGTTAAGTCAGGCCCAGATGGCTGCCATGGAAGCAAAAGTAGAACCGGTTGCCAAGCAGGCCCTATTTTTCCGGCTGATGCCCCGCTGAGGATTCGAGCGCCACGCCAATCGCATTCAGCCATGCTCAGAATAGCGGCGGCAGCGATCAGAGCATTGGAGTTGGACAGCACGCTTGGCGAAGCCCACAACTCGCTTGCATTCGTTCTGACAGCTTCGACTGGGATCAACGGACAGAAGCGTGACGCGACCGTGCCCGCCGGTTGGCACAAAACAACGGTGCTGCCCTTTGTTACCGGAACAATTCAGAAGCCGCTCCCAGCCGTGGCTAGGGCGTAGTACCAGCCGCCGAATTCCTCACCGTTGCCGTCAACACGGAATCCCAGGGGTCTCGGTCGATTTGATACCGACACGAAAATCCGGCAAGGAAATTGTCGGGACTTTTGAGCGTTTTGTTATCGCGTAGTCCTTATCAATTGGTACGCCGTCGCGGCGTTCATGGATACGGTTTTGATGCGGCCCCTTTTCGTCGTACCATTTCCCGAAGGAGAATGTGACGATGCCCACGAATCCGACCGGTTGTGTATGCCGTAGCCTCTTCGTTGGTGCGCTCCTGTTGACAAGTGTCTCCGCTTTTGCCCAATTCGTTGCCAACGACGCCGCGGCGGTGGACAAACGTGTCAATGAATTCGTGGGCGCAATGACCCTTGACGAGAAGATCGATCTCCTCGGCGGTGATACGCCGTTTCGCACTCACCCCGTGCCACGCCTCCATATCCCCTGGTTCCAGATGGCCGACGGTCCGGTAGGAGCTCATATTCCAGCCCCGACCATCGCTTACGCGGCCGGCATCGGATTGGCGGCTTCGTGGGACAAGGCACTCGCGCTCCGCGTCGGCGAAGAACTGGGACGTGATTGCCGCTCCCGTGGGGCGGTGTTCTTACTTGGTCCGGGCGTCAACATCTACCGCGCCCCCATGAACGGCCGCAACTTTGAATATTTCGGTGAAGATCCATTCCTTGCCAGCCAGATCGCCGTCGCGTACATCCAGGGCGTGCAGAAGGAAGGCGTCTCCGCCACCGTCAAGCATTATCTCGGCAACAATTCCGAGTACTTACGGCACGATACCGATTCCGTCATCGACGAGCGGGCGCTACGGGAAATCTACATGCCGGTATTCGAAGCTGCCGTCAAGGTAGGCAGAGTCGGTGCGATCATGGATTCCTACAATCTCACCAACGGCGAACGCATGACGCAGAATCGCCGACTTAACGTTGAAGTCGCCAAAGAGCAGTGGCACTTTCCCGGCATCATCATGTCCGATTGGGTCGCAACTTATGACGCTACCGCGGCCGTAAAGGGGGGCCTCGACCTCGAGATGCCGTTCGGCGTTCATTACAACCAGGAAGTCCTCATTCCGCTGCTCAAGGCCGGAACCATCACGCCAGCAGATCTCGATGACAAGGTGCGCCGCATCCTGCGCGTGGCTATTGACTTCGGTTGGCTCGATCACCCGGCACTCGACACGAGCATACCGCGCTACAACCTGCGGGGTCGGGATGCCTCACTGCAGGCCGCACTGGAGGGCGCGGTGCTTCTGCAAAATGACAACAACGTACTTCCGCTCGACCGAACAAAGATTAAAACGATCGCTGTGATCGGACCGACCGCAACTCAGACTATCACCACGGGCGGGGGTAGTGGCGAAGTCGTGAGCTTCGCCACGACGAGTTTGCTCGCCGGCATCAGCAACTATTTGGGCGACGGTGCCAATGTGCTCTACGCACGCGGTGTTCGCAGCATCAACCAGATGTCGCGACTCACACAATTCACTACCGATGCCCAAGGCGCAACGCCCGGTGTGACCCACACCACGTTTGCCAACGCTGATCTAGAGGGCGGAGAGACTGGCACAAGCATCGAGCGACTGATGCTGCTCCCGGGCTCCACTCGCCGCGAACCAGAAGAGCAGGAACTGAACGCGCTCACGTCTCATAGGAATTCCAGCCCCTATCTGCGAACGACGACGAGTGGCCGGTGGACCGGCTACTATACGGCAGATGCCGCGGGCAAATTCGTGGTGTTCGCGCAGACTGACGGAAGGTACCGGCTGGTAGTCGACGATGCGACCGTGTTTGACAGTTCTGTCGTATCCAAGGCGATCCTCAACCAAACGACCCTGGAGCTCTCCGAAGGGCCGCACAAAGTCGTGATGGAACAACTCGCGACACAGTTCGCTTCCGTTTCGGGGTTGCGTGTCGGTATCGTGCCGCTCCGTACCATCGTCGAGGACGACGCTCTCGAAATGGTGTCTCACGCCGACGCGGTAGTGCTGGCGGTCGGATTTAACGCATCGTCCGAGTCCGAAGGTGGGGACCGGAGCTTTCAGCTCCCAGTCGGGCAGGAACAACTCATCGAACAAGTCGCTGCACTCGGAAAGAAGACCATCGTCACGATCACTTCGGGTGGTAGCGTTGATGTCTCACACTGGAAAGACAAAGTTCAGGGCATCCTCGCCACGTGGTATGCGGGCGAAGAAGGGGGCACTGCCGCGGCCCGGCTGCTCTTCGGAGAGGCGAATCCGTCCGGCCATCTGCCCATCAGCTGGGAGAAGAACGTTGCCGACAACCCCTGCTTCGCCAGCTACTACCCCGATCCGGGGACCGACAAGATCGTTTACCGGGAAGGCATCTTTGTGGGCTATCGCGGTTACGAGCACACTCATATCGAGCCGCTCTTTCCGTTTGGTTTTGGACTCTCTTACACGACGTTTTCGTTCACTCACCTGAGGGCTACTCCGAAGGGCGAGGGCCGCTTCTCGATCAGCTTCGACGTGACCAATACTGGCAAACGCGCGGGAGCTGCCGTCGCGCAGCTCTATGTAGGCGAAGCATCGCCCCCTGTGCCACGCCCAGCAAAGGAATTGAAACAATTCGAGCGCGTGATGCTGCAACCGGGAGAGATCAAGCATGTCTTTGTCGACCTCGATCCGCGCAGCTTTAGTTTCTATGATGTGGGCGCGGCAGCGTGGCATGCCGACGCAGGCACCTACGACTTGTTGCTGGGCGACTCGTCAGCCGACATTCAACAGAAGATTGCTCTCCAAGTGCCGAGGCCCATTATTACGTCAGTGAGCGAGTAGGTGAAACTGCGCGAGGCTGTCTCCAATTCAATGACGGAGGATCGCTTGGAGAATGGGCGCCGGTCACGCCGAATGCCGCAGATTCGAGTTCCCGTCGCTGCCGCCAAGGGCTTTGTAGAAGTTTGAACCCCAAACCGGATTCTCAACAACGTCGGCCAGAAGTCCGCTTCGGACTCATCCGCGCTGCCGTCGCGTGTACTCCCACGATTACGCAGCTGTCATTGTTGATGAGATAGTCATCGTAGTAACCACCCGGGCTGGCGTACCGCCCTTGGTGGCGTAGGTGGAATCGGGAATCGGGAAAAGGTGCACAGTCGCGCGGCTTTGACGGATGAGGACCGTGAGCCTTGGCTTCGAGCGTTGAATCGTGCCATCCGGAACTGGATCGCAGACAAGCGTGACGTAGACTTGGCTTGTTCTGCTCTTCGTAAATGGCACCGGAAATTCGTGTTCCTGAAGAGGACTTATGAGGAGATCGACCGAAGATTGAGAACTCGTGTAGGTCACTTCATGCGGGAATCGCTTTTAGAAAGTCAGTTTGCGGCGTTAGAGGAGCCGGACTCTTCTGAAGCCGTGGTCGATGTCAGCCATCCAGTTGCGACCGTTGTGGGCTCGATAATTACTAGCCTCCGACTCGGCTCGTCAACGGGAATTGAGTCGAGGCGAAAGCTGCCGTGACAACAAACCGAATGGAATCGCGGTTGAGACTGGGACGCCGGTGACGATTACGGGAGCGCGCTCCGCTCCGCGGCGGCGTTGGGGCATGGCCTGCCTGCTGGGATTTGGTGTGCTGGTGAACTACTTCGACCGGGTGAATCTCTCGGTTTCGCAAGAAGCGCTTCACAATACATTCGGAATTTCTGGCGTGACCTTTGGCTACTTGCTGAGCGCCTATAGTTGGACCTACGCGGCGTTTCAGCTTCCCTCAGGCCTCATCCTGGACCGGCTTGGAGTAAAGCTAGTGAGCCGGCTCGCAACGCTCTTGTGGAGCGTGGCCTCATTTGCGGCGGCGACTGCGACGGGACTGACGAGCTTTCTGGGGGCGCGGCTTCTGCTCGGAGTGGGTGAGGCTCCCACGTTTCCGGCGAATGCGAAAGCGATCGGGTACTGGTTCCCGACGAAAGAGCGGAGCTTGGCGACGGCGATCTTTGACTCCGCGGCAAAGTTCGCCTCTGCCATTGGCGTCCCCGCGCTTGGGCTCCTGTTGTCGCGGTTCGGATGGCGATGGAGTTTCGCAGCGACGGGATTCCTCAGTTTGTTTTATTTTGTGCTCTTCTATGTGTTCTACCGGGATCCGAGCGAAGACAGATCTCTGTCCAAGGCGGAGCTCGATCTCATCCGCCATGGTGGAGCGCAGCCTGAGGACCGAGTCAGGGCCGCGACGGGCGCGCCACTTGGATACTTGTTGCGCCAGCGAAAGGTTTGGGGCCTCGTGCTCGGCTTTGCGTCCTACAATTACACTTTCTATCTTTTGTTGACGTGGCTGCCTTCGTATCTCTCGTCAGCGCATCACATCGATTTGCTGCATTCCGCTTTGTACACCAGCGTGCCTTGGCTCTTTGCAACGTTCACGGACCTTCTCATGGGTGGCTGGCTGGTGGATAAATTGGTCGAGCGGGGCGGTGATGAATCGTTCGTCCGGCAGGCAGTCCTTATCGGAGGCACTACGCTCGGCCTTGCAGTGCTAGGAGCAGCGTATGCGCGGACAGCCACCAGCGCCCTCGTGTGGATCAGTCTGGCAATTGGGGGATTGTCCGCAGCCGCGCCTGTGGCTTGGTCCCTACCTTCCTTGGTTGCACCGCGGGCAAGCGTGGGAACGCTAGGGGGAATCTTGAATTTCAGCGGTCAACTCTCGGCCATTGCCGCACCGATCATAACAGGGTATGTGGTCGCGGCCTCGCACTCCTTCTTTTGGGCCTTCGGGGCAGCCGCCGGGTTTCTAATGGTCGGCATCGCGGGGTATGGATTCTTGCTTGGCCGGATCGAAACAATCCCCGAGCCGTAGTAATTCTCGCGCTCTACCGCGTAGGCGTGTAGTGCTTTATCGTTTGTGTTCGCGAATTGTAGACCTCAAGGTTGCCATCCGCCCAAACCGAAAGTTCCAGATCGTTGCCCGCATCCGGTCCTCGAAGGTTAGCGATCAAGGCGTCGGCAGAATTGTGCGCCGCTCCCCCTTCGTTTGAAAAATGAAGCTGCCAAAGATCCTCGAGTTTCGGAGAGTTCTTGATGTTATCCCACGACGGTGGTGAACCACCCTTGTCCGCACCGTTGTCCATGATGGCGATGCGCGGCGAAATGGCCCCCAGAAGAGCCGGGCTATTGCTCTGCCCCAGGCCGTGATGCGATACGATGAAGATATCGACGGCTCCCAACTTGTTAATCGGGCAAACGAGTTCCACTTCCTTATCCCAGGTAAGGTCGCCCAGATCGAGAATCCGAACCTTGCCAAAGGTGATGATCGTACCGAGCGAACGGGCGTTTTCCGTCCGGTCCGCTGGTCGATTTTGGGTGGTTGCACATGCGGCATTTTTGGCGCCAGCACTCGCTAAAGGCACTTGGAGTAAGTCGCCGTCAGAACTCACAATATCCGCACGCAATCCCTCGATAGGCAGGCTGTCTCCCACTCTCGCGATGATTCGCTTCACATGCTGGCTTGACACCAGCTTCTGGTAGGCCTCCCAACTCTGCTCCGTTTCCCGGTCGCCCGGCTCGCGGTTCGCGCCGTGATCGATGAAAGCGCCAACTGGAATCTTGGCGAAGAGCTGCGGAACACCGCCGGCATGGTCCACGTGATAGTGAGTAAGCAGAACGAAATCAATTCTCGATAGACCAGCTTTGTTTGCAGCCGCGACAATGCGGTCCGCGTCACGTCCCGCATTACCCGGCCAGCCCGTATCGATGAGCAGCGACTGACCTTCGGGCGTAACGAAAAGCGTCGACTGCCCCCCTTCGACGTCCACAAAGTAGATTTTCAGGGGCTTGCGCGGCGCCGCAGCCTGCGGCGACTCCGCCCATACAAACCAGACACCGACAATGGCCCCAACGACTGCACACCTGAAAAGCCACCACACAAGGCGTCGAGGAATAGAAAGATCTGAGGAGATTCGCCACATCATGTGCTCCTATTCCACTTTCGGTTTCACCGTTGCCACTCATTTTGTAGGGCTGGGCGCCAGGAACGGAGAGCAGCAAGGCTTCACTGCGGGCTGAAACTCCATCAGTTCGGTCCGAATTCCGTCGGGGTCGTACAGGTTGAATTGCCACTTGCCGTCGCGCCCGATTTGCGGCGGCGAGTGCTTGGCCGCAAGCCTGTCACCTGCGTAGAGCAGAGTTACCGCTTTCTCCATATTCTGGACACCCAACGCGAAGTGGTCGAGCACGCCCAGGGTGTCCCGCGACATCGCCGGCGGAATCCCAGTTTTCTCCGGTCCCTTAACGTTCATGTATTCGACCCAGTCGCTGCCCTCCGGCGCCTGCTGAGAAATCCAGTCCGTTTCGTCATCTTTCATGCCGCCGTGCCAATAAGGCCGGAAGCCCAGCAGCGTGCGGTAGAACCCGTCTTCAACCGAGGCATCGTGAACCAGGTAGCCGATGTGAATGATGTGGTTGCTGAGTGGATTCGTCGGCACATAAATCGGATGTGCCGACGGCTCGACGAACTCGATTCGGTTTCCTTCGGGATCCTTCACTTCGAAGTACTGACTTCCATCGCTGGCCTCGGTCACCCTCCGAGGCACAGCTACACCGCGAGATTTGAGGTATCTCCGCATGCTCTCCGCGTTTGCCGTATTGAATCCGGCATGGTCGAAGCGATTGACTGAGACAGGCCCCCCGGGCAGAGGCAGCACTTCGACGAACTGCACGGCGTTGAAGTAGTAACGAACCCCGACGGGATTCTGCGGGTCTGTGCCCTTCATCGCGCCCAGGTCGTGTACATAAAAGCGCTCGGCCTTTGCTGGATCTGAAGTGTAGATGCTTAGGTGAGAGATGCCGGTGATCTTCGGCCGCTCCCGCCCCAGGGCACACACCGCCAAGATCAGACTCATCGCTGCCAAACGCACGGCCGCTCGTCCTCCCACTCGCACCGTCATTTTCATTGCCCGCTTCTTAATTTGACAGAACGTCCGCGATATAGAATTTCCGTGCAGAATGCTCCCCTCGGCAACCGTAACGTTATGCCCCGAAGAGGACTTCTGGCCAGCGTCGTTGATCGCCCGGGGAATTCGACTGAAAGCCGGAAGCCTTTGTTCCCACGGCGATCATCACACTGAGCGATTCTTGCGTTGCCAATCTGAAGAGAGGATCCAAAGCGCACGTCTCGGATTGATATACCTGAAAGTCTTTTCATTTAATTGCGGCCTCCGTTGTGAGCAGAAGCTCAATCGTCTTCTCAGCGCTGATTCTTCGTTTTCTTTTTCCTCTTTTTACAGAGATCTTCTAACAGGTACTTGAGGGACGCGCATTCTTGAATCACCGATTCAAGCTTTGGAATTGTCGTCCGCAACTCGCTTTCTTCGACAACGCCGTCGGCTAGGGTTTCCGCAACGCTCTCCAGTGCTTCCCCGACCTCCCTGATCAGACGGGAAACCGCAACCAGTTCTCTCTCCAGGGTGATGTCTGGCTCCGGGAGTTTGAACGCCACCCGCCCGGCCTGGCTCTCAAGAAAATCAAGGGCTTCATAATTGCTCAGGAGCACGCACATCCTTGGCAATAGGTCCGCGGGCAACTGCCGTTCGCCTCTCAGCCAGTACATAAGTGAGCGATAGTTCGTCCCCAATTGCTGTGCGAGCAATCGAATGTCGTATTCGGCTTTTATCTCTACAACCCGGCTCAGTATCGACGAAAGGTCGTTGCCAGCCACGCTCGCTCCTAATCTCAGCCCCATTCGTTCAAGAAACCCGTTCATTTTGAACGGTAAGAACGTTCATTCTAGCTGAATTGGACCGGAGCAAGATATGCGATTAAATGGCTTCGGCATCGATATCGAGTCTCTGTATGCTACGACATTCAGAGATGGGTCCCTGAGAGTTCGACCGGCATTCGGAACTATATGAAATCCTTTGACAAAGGACGCAGTGGGAATTAGCTTTCTGGCTCACCATGTTTGACTCTGGTTCGGCGCGGCTGGGCTAGTTACGCAGGAGGCCGAATGTCCAAGAAGTGGTACAACTACATCGTTTCCGTCGACGACGCGGCCGGCACCGGGCAAAACCCGTCCAATGCCACGTCGATTGCTAAAACCGCTCCGGCCGGTGTCAAGAGTGCGGCGCAGAGCGTGGCTGAGATCGCATCCAGCATAGCCGCGGAGCCGAAATTTACTACCCCGATCTCCGATCCCACTTCGTTTGATGAGATCTATAAGGCAGCGGAAATCCCGCCACCACCCCAGGGCTATTCGATTCTCAAAATCTCCCACATGCTGGAGAGCGAGCGCCTTCGCAATTTAGCATCGGACGTGAAGAAGTCTTCGATTCTCGTCGCGCTCGACGCCGCTGGCATCGACATCAAGGATGTCATCCAGGACGCAATTCGGCGCGACCGCGCGCTCGACGGGTACGAACGGGTGCAGCAGCGCGCTGCTGAAGAACTGGAAGCGCGCAAGAATAAAGAGAATGGTGAGATTCAGGCACAGATCGATAAGTATGTGACCGAGCAGAGAGCGAAAATCCAGAGCAATAATGAAGAAGTATCGCGGGAGAAGGAGCGTTTTAGCGGTTGGCGGTTGAAGAAACAGCAGGAAGAAAAGAAGATCGCCGAGGCGGTCGGGTATTTTGTCGCCGAAAATCCAATTACGACGGGCGATGTGAATGCGCCACCGCCCCCATCGAAGACAGCGCAGCGTTCCTGAACAGGAGGAAGTATGTGGCAACGGTTAACGCGAGTGATGCGGTCATTCATCGGTTTCTTCATCTCCGCGGCGGAGGACCCGGAGATGATTCTCCAGCAGAATATCCGCGACATGAATGACCAAGTGCCACGCATGAACGAAAGCATTGCCATGGTAAAGGCCAATGTGACGCTGCTCGAAAGAGAAGAGTCGAAATACAAAGACGATGTGGCCAGCCTAACCGCGAGGGTGAAAACCGCGATTCAGGCCGGACGCGACGACATCGCCGGCACTTATGCCGCCCAGTTAGAGCAGACAAAGAGCGCTCTCGCAAGAAATCAGGGCCAGCTCACTACCGCTCGCGCCGCCTTCGACAAGGCCATGGCCGTGAAGCAGGCCTTTATGCGCGAGAAGGACCGGAAGACGCAGGAGGCCTTGAGCGCCATCGCCGACTACCGCCGCTCCCAGTGGCAAAAGAAGGTCGCGGATGCGATGGAGCAATTCGAGGTTGCCGGGATCAGCCAGACACATGATGAGATGGTGCGCAAGATTGAGGAGACGACTGCCGTCAACGAAGCGCGCATGGATATGGCGATGAGCAATGTCGATCAGCAGAAGATCAAGATCGACGACGAGGCCGAGAAACTCCAGGCGAGCGAACTGGTGAAGCAATTCAAGATCGAGATGGGCCTGGCATCGCCACAAGCAGCGGCGCCCGCAGGTGCGGAAAAAACTATCGCCGCGAAGGACCCACAACGGGCTTCATAGCGTCCGTGGTGCAAGCGTGATTTGTATCTGATTTCATCATAGTGATTTTGTATCTGGGCATGCCTTTAGGCATAGCAAGAAAATCGAGTTATGAATGCGCCTTCAGGCGCTGTAGGAACATGCGGCGGAGGAAAACGGTATGGCGGTAAAAATTGAACGAGGTGGATGGGTTCTTATTTTTCTGATTGGCGTAGCCCTGGTGGGCTACAGCCTGAACCGATACGGAGTCATCGATCTCAGCAAGTGGACGGGCAGCGGGAGTAAGACCGCCTCCGGCAGCGGGGAGACCGTGGATGCTTCCAAGCCTCTCTTGCTGCCCGCATCTTCGACGAGCAGCGATGCCGAGGTCCGCGTGCGCGTCAACGTGTGGGTCGGCTGCGTCGCCGGCCTGGTGGCGAACGGCGGGCTCGACACCCAGCCGGATTCTATTTACGGCAAGCAAGGCCTCAAGGTCTCTTTTAAGATCATCGACGATTGGACCGAGGGTGCCGCCGCGCTAGCAACCGATAATGTTGACGTGATGCTGACGACCGCCGACGTGTATGCCAAAGATTATGCGCAGTTCAAAGAAAAGGGATTCGGGTCGCATGCCTTCCTGATGGTCGACTGGTCGCGCGGTGCCGATGGCGTCATCGGCAAGCAGGGGATCAACAGCATCGAGGACCTGGCTGGTAAGAAAGTGGCTTTTGCCCCTTACACTCCGTCGCATTTCTTGCTGTGGAATGGACTGAAGACCTCCGGCCTGAGCACTGCGCAGCGCAATGAAATCTTCAACCAGGCGATCCACACCAAGGATGGCATCGAGCCGGCGACTCTATTTGCCCAGGAAAAAGTTGATGCGGCCGTGGCCTGGGACCCCGACATGAGCGACGCGGTCGCCAAGCGGCCCGGATCGAAGAAGATCTACGACACCAAAATCGCCAACCGTCTCATCGCCGACATTCTGGTGGTAAGTGACAGCTTTTCTGCGAAGCATCCACAAACCTTGCTGAAGTTTGCTCAAGGCTGGCTCGAGGGCGTTGAATTCATCAAGACCCAACCGGAGCGTGCCTACAATCTGATCGGCACGGTCAAGGACTTCAATATCCCATCCGACCTGGCTAAGACCATGCTCGGTGGCGTGAAGCTCGCGGATTACGCCGACAACCGTTCGTTCATGGGTACCGCCGGATCAAATTCCGATTACGCCAACATTCTGGGCATGGCCCAGGACATGTATCGAGAATCGATGATCATTAAACACACCTTCAATCCGGAAGAGAGCCTGGACCGCCGCTACGTCGAAAAGCTGGCCGACAGCTTCTCCATGGCGTCCAGCGAAGCGCCCATCGAATACAAGGAGCCACCCAGGGGAGCAACTCCAATCGCGACCCAACATCGGTCCATCTACTTCGATCCTAATTCTTCCGCCATGAGCCTCGATTCGCGCGCCATTGTCGATGAACTCGCCGGCACTATGCGTGCCTATGAGAACACGATTGTTGATATCGATGGCAACACCGACTCGACCGGCGCTCGCGCTTATAACCTTCAGCTCTCACACGCGCGGGCCGAAGAGGTCAAGAACTACCTGATGCAAAAATATGGCTTTCCTTCGGCGAGACTGCGGACGGCGGGCAATGGTCCGGACAAACCTATCGACAGCAATGCCACGCCCGAAGGACGCGAGAAGAATCGGCGCACCGACATCAAGGTCTATGCCAACCCTTCGAGCTAGCGCTTAGAGCTTACGACAGGAGATAATGAGCGACTGGTTCACCATTCGGAAAGAGGTTCAGCCGTGGGTCCGATGGGCTGCCCCGTTTATCACCTGGGGCGTCATCGTGTTGCTCTGGATCTTATTGCCCTACTGGGAGGGCCCGCACTTTTCGCTGCTGCCAACGCCCCTCGGAGTAATCCGATCGTTTAAATTGTTGTGGACGGAATACGATCTGCTCGGAAACGTATTCATGAGCTGGTGGCGCATCGCCCAAGCATTCTTCTGGTGCGCGGTTGTCGCCATCCCGCTTGGCATTCTGATGTCCAGCTACCGCTGGCTCTTTGAGCTCATCAACCCCGTCGCTGCCCCCATGCGAGCCATGCCGCTGACCGCGTTTCTGCCCGCGTTCATTGCCCTGTTTGGCATCGACGAAACCGAGAAAATTGCGTTCCTCTGGTTCGGAATGTTCTTTTATCTGTTGGCAGTGGTAGTCGAAGAGGTCAACCGAGTAGACAACGCTCTCCTGGAGACTGCGTACACGCTTGGAGCAAAACAGCGGCACGCGTTATGGCTCGTGTTCCGCGCGTCATTCCCTGCGATTTTCTCGTCCTTCCGAATCCTCTATGACATCGGCTGGACCTACGTGATATTGGCAGAGATGTTGAATGCCCGCAAGGGCGTAGGCTACATGGTGGAGGCCGCTCGCAAAGTGCTGGATTTCGATCGCGTCTATGCGGGGATCATCGCCATCGGCATCGCCGCGTTTCTGTTCCGGTTTCTGCTGACGTTTCTCGAAGGCCTTCTCTTCCCCTGGCGCAAAGCGAGTTCCACGCTGGCGGGAGGCGGGGCGGCCGTTCCCAGCGCTACGGCACACCTGAAGGCGGCCAAGCACCGAGCGTAATAATATGGAGCCTAAGAAATCGAAAATCACCGTCAGCAAAGTCAGCCGGTCGTTTGTCTGCGCGGACGGTTCGAAAGTTGACGCTCTCGAGAACGTGAATTTCGAGATTGAAGATGCGTATTCCCGCGAAGGGCGAGATATTGGTGAATTCCGCGTTCTGCTGGGTCCTTCCGGATGTGGCAAGTCGACTTTGCTGCGCTTGATCGCTGGCCTCGATCAAGCCGATACCGGCGAGATCCTGGTAAACGAACAGACCATACATGGCCCAGGCAAGGACCGCGGCATGGTGTTTCAGAAGTACACTTCGTTTCCCTGGCTAACTGTCGCTGGTAACATAGCATACGGTTTAAAAATCAATGACGTCCCGGAAAAGCAGCGCAAGGAGACGGTGGCGCAATTGGTGCAGGATATTGGACTCAGCGGTTTTGAGAACGCCTATCCGGAAACGCTTTCGGGCGGCATGCAGCAGCGCGTGGCGATCGCGCGCACCCTGGCGTTACGCCCGGCGGTCATCTTGATGGACGAGCCGTTTGGCGCACTCGATGCGCAGACCCGCAGCGAGATGCAGCAACTCCTGCTGAAAGTTTGGGACGAAACCGCCAGCACGATCTTGTTCGTCACGCACGATGTTGACGAGGCGGTTTACCTCGCCGACAGGATCTTTGTTATGAGTGCGCATCCGGGAACGATTATCGAAGACGTTCAAGTACCCTTCGACCGCCCTCGCGATCTGGGCCTGAAAGAGCGAAATGAGTTTCACGAGTTGGCGAACTACGTTCTTGGCCGTTTGCGCAAAGCTCCCGGCAACGGGCAAGTTCGGGTGAGTGTCTAGATGGCTCCCGCTGATCTCCAGGGCGCGCCAGAAGACGATCAACTCGGTGCTCCGGCGCCGCAAGAAAAAATCAACTTTGTAAGAGAGGCGTTCCATCTGCAATACAACTGGATCGCCATGCTAGGTGCGGGTGCATTTGCGCTGGTGAGCGGCAGCTTCCTCCCGATTATCCTGGCGGGCGGGCTGGAACTGATGTATCTGGCCATCGTTCCACAAAACTGGCGTTTTCAGCGACTGGTGAAATCCTGGAAATTCGCCGAGGAACAGCAGAAGCACCAACAGAAACTGAGCGAGATACTCGCGAGCTTGCCCACTGAGATGCAGAGCCGTTATATCCATGCCGCTCAAGTGTGCGGCGCCATCCGAAGCAACTTCGCGCAGTTTTCGTCGACCTCGCAAATCTTTTTGCAGCAAATCGACGCACGGTTGCAAGGCCTGCTGCGTGGCTATGCCCGGCTCTTGTTGGCTGCCGCCCAGCAGCAACAATACGTGAAGAGCACCGAACAGGATGGCATAAAACGCGAGATCGCCTCCCTGCAAAAGGCTCTGAGCGGCGATCCGCCGAAAGTCCAGGAAATCAACAAGAAACGCATTGAGATTCTCACCAAGCGTCTGGAGAAGTTCGATAAGATTTCTGAGAACCGCAAAGTCGTCGACGCGCAATGTTTCGCAGTGGAGGATGTGCTGATGCTGGTGCGTGATCAATCCGTCACCATGCGCGATCCGCAGCAGGTCAGCGAACGGCTCGACAGTCTGGTGCACGACGTGGAACAGACCGAGCAGACGGTACAGCAGGTGGAAGCGATTTTCAGCGACATGTCGCCGGACTTGGACGGATTGATGTCGCTGGATGATTCCTCAACGTCCTCCGGCCCCAACCGTGTGCGGATGTCAAACTGATGTTGAACCTAAGATGCCCTCGAATATAGCGACGACCACAACAGCTTTAGGGAAATATCTCGATGGCCTTCCCGCGTGGGCGCGCGAACTCTCCGAAAAGTACTACTCGCGTTCGTTCGCACTTTTTGTGCTGTATGGAAATGTACGCGACCTGGTACCGCTTCGTGGTCAGGATTCGACAACCTTCGTTCCGCTCGACGAATTTCTTTCCGGCGCGCTTTTCGGCCAGCGCGACGTGGTTCTGCATTACGACCGTGGCGGGCTGAACTTCGGATCAGCAGACAGTCAAGCCGACTTCCGCCGCGCGCTTGAAGGCTACGACAGTTTTCACGGCACTACCTATTCGCAAGGCGGTTTGCCGCGCAATCCCGATGCGGTGTTGAACCTGCTCGACAACTATCTCCGGCTGCGCATCGCTGACGGCAAGAAAATCGGGCTGGTGATTGATTTCGCCGAGACCATCGCTCCCGCAGGCGATGTTTCCAGCATGTCTGCGGATGATCGCAACGCCCTGGTTATTCTCAAACGCTGGGCACGCAATTCCGCCTTTCTGAACGCGGATGTCACCATTTGTCTCATCTCGGAGAATCAGATCGAGCTGAATCCGAGCATCGTTCAGCACCCAGGCGTTTCTTCGATCGGGATTCCGTTGCCGGACTATGCCGATCGGCTGGAATTTATCCGCTCGCAATTGAAAAACCAGGAATTGCCCGCCGGCTCCGAAGTAAACGATGAGACCCTGGCGAAACTGGGAGCGGGCTTGAAACGAGTTCAGTTGCAGAGTCTGATTTCCCATGCGGTGCAGAATCGGCAACCGCTCACGCTAAAGTTTCTCTCCGACCGCAAGAAAGACTTAATTGAAGCCGAGTCCGGCGGTCTGCTGGAGTTTGTGCAGAGTCGATTTGACCTGTCCTTTGTGGCCGGAAACGACCAAGCCAAGCGCAAGCTGCAGGATGCCGCCAAAGCCATCCACGCCGGCAACACCGATGTCCTGCCCATGGGCTATGTAATCTGCGGGCCGGTGGGTACGGGGAAAACTTTCATCACTACCTGCTTTGCCGGCGAAGTTGGGATTCCGGCAGTGACACTAAAGAATTTTCGCAGTATGTGGCAAGGAGTGACGGAAGGGAATTTGGAGCGGGTCCTGACCCTCCTCAAGGCTATGAGTCCGATCGCGGTTATCGTGGACGAAGCCGACGCTCAACTCGGTGACCGTTCCAGTTCCGGCGATAGCGGTGTTGGCAATCGTGTGTTCGCCCAGATCGCGCAGTTCATGGGGAATACCGAGTACAGAGGCAAGGTGATCTGGTTTCTCCTGACCTGCCGTCCCGATCTGTTACCCGTGGACCTTAAGCGCCAGGGTCGCGCCGAAGAACACATCGCGCTGTTTTATCCCGACACGCAGGAAGAGCGCCTCGCGCTCTTGCGCGCCATGCAGCGCAAGGTCGGCATGAAGCCCTTCCCGGAGGATGTAGAAACGTTCTTCCTGGCGCGGGCCGGCAGCCTTTCGGGAGCCGATATCGAAGCCGTCCTGGTGCGCAGCCATATGAGGAGCAGCCTGCAAAACAAGTCCGTCATCGATACCGAAGACTTGAAAGCAGCCTTGGAAGATTTCATCCCGCCGTACTACCCGACCGAAATCGATCTGCAGAATCTGGTTGCCGTGCTGGAGTGCACCAGCAGGAGTCTCCTACCTCAGAAATACCGGGATATGGACCGCGCTGATTTGATTCGTCAGACCAACGATCTACTCGCGTTGTCACGAAAGTCGTCGGACTAGAACGGGCAAGCCAGTGGTTGTGGAGCGCTGCGGTGTGCTCGCCCGGCCGCGATACTCCGAATGGGCGACATGCCCGTCCTTCCGCCCGTTCCCTTTAAATCACAATGCCATCCATGCGGAAAGCCCGGCGTGTCGGTGTAAAGTGCGGAATCGGCTGCGGTTGTATCAGCGGAGCATTACGAATCCAAAAGCTGGGGAACTCCCTCTTCTCACCAGTGCGATAAAAATGCAGCAGGTATGCCTGGTCACAGGCAGTGTAGTCACAAAACCATTGGTCGATATCCATTATGCCGATCTCATGGAGCATCGCGAGTCCGTAACACGCGGCCTCTCGCTCATAGGCGACGACCGCGGCAATCAAATTCTCATTTACGGGAGGTCGATACTGCCGGCCAATTTCAAACAAAGCAGGGTTCACGTTCCACTGGACGGTGTGTCCAAAAAGGTGCGCCAGTAGAAACAGTCTCTGTTCTGGAGTGACCGCGTAGTCGATATCGATTTCCGATCCGTCCAGATCCCCGGTCAGCGGATCGGGGATATCCCGAGTCACGACGCGGATTCCATAGACACTCTCGAGGTGCTTCTGGACGCGCGCGGAATATTCATCGAACGGAGTTTCCATCGATCCATTGTATGCAATGGGTGCGCGTTGGCAACGCGCAGTTTCAATCGAAGCGCAGCCCAGATACAGCGTAGCGCCTATTAGTCGGTGGGCAGCCAGGGTCACTGCGTGTTTTGCCTACGATACGGCACAGAAGATTGTCTTGGCTGTCTCGCACGAACTGCATAACACAGGAGACCCTGGCGCCGGGGCGGAGCCGGAGGTGAAGCCGCCCTTACACCATGACCTGCTGACGCGTTATTTTGGGCTGCGCGCTTTTTCTACTGTTTACGGTCTCACCTGGACCTTCTATGCCGCAGCGGGAGCTATCGGATCGGTGATATTGCGGCGTGCATTCGACGCTACTGGTTCCCAACCCTCTTTACTGATTCTTCTCGCAGCAGCGCTTGGGCTGGCCGCAGCGACGAACCTTCTGCTTCCGCGCTATTCGGGTTCGTTCGCTGAGGTTCACTGACCCAAGAACAAGGTCAGTCGTCGTTGGCGACGACTTCGGATGGACAATACCATAGAAATTCAAGGTGTCAATTTCCCGGTTGTGAGGTAGTCCTGCGAAGGAACGCCGAAGGCGTCTGCGACGCGATTGAAGAAAGCGAACAGGGCTGTGATGTACACAGCTTCGGAAATCTCTCCTTCTTTCCATCCTGCAACGCGCAACTTCTCAACATCGTCGGGGGTGGATCGGTAAGCGGCGTGGGTTATCAATTCCACATAGTCCAGTAGGGCACGCTCCGCTGGCGCAAGGCCCGCTTCGTCAAGCTTGCCTTCGACGATTGCTTTTACACATTGATCGGATGCTCCCTGGACCCGCAGGAAGTAAGCATGGCTGTCCAGTCAATACGGACACCGGTTGAGATAAGAGACGTAGCTGGCGATCATCTCCTTGTGGCGGCGCGAAAGATGCCCTTCCGAGAAATGGATGGTGTTTCCTAGTTCGATGACGCGGCGCAGGAAGTCAGGCCGAGCTCCGAAGCATTTGATGATGCCCGGAACTTGCTGCCTCCCCGACCCAGTTCGCCAGAAGTCGTAAGCCGCCGCCGTGTCTCCGGTGGCGTCCGCGTCTTCGATAATCCTGATTTTGGTGGCCGGCTTCGCCTTTGAAGTGCCATTTGGCCCCGACGAATGCTTCGCATCGTTGTCTGAGTTCATATCAATTGCGTGGACGGTTACTCCTCTCCGAGCGTCTCAATCTCCTGTCCGCCTCCGATTAATAAAGCCATAGCGGATCAAACTGGAGTGGCGACAAGTTAGCTGGGAGAGATTTGCGACGCAATAATCCGAAAATACTAGATGGTCTTCTTTTTCACTTGGTGATCGAAGCAAGTACTGCTTTCCGATTATTGACCCCGCTGCAAAGCGTCCCTATAGTCGCCGCACTTCAATCTGTGAGCCAATTCGCGCGCGTTGTCTAAAGCGCCGACGATAAAACGCTTTGCGAAATCACTTTTGATTCTTGAGGATTAATGGGGGAAAGCATGCGTAGCGTGAAGACGCTGACGTTGTTCCTGATGGCCCTGCTTACAAGTTTGAATGTTGCCGGACAGCAAATCACAGGAACCTTCCGTGGAACTGTGCTGGATCCGAGCGGCGCGATTGTCCAAGCCGCTTCCGCAACGCGACGGTAGATTTCCACGGGGAGAAGCGGACCGACGAGACGCACGCATCGAAGACGGACCCGGACGCGAAGAGGGCACGCAAAGGCAAGGGCAAGGAAGCCAAGCTGAGTTACAACGGGAATCTGCTGGTGGAGAACCGCCACGGGCTGACCGCAAACACCGAGGTGTTCGAGGCCAACGGGACCGCCGACCGCGATGCCGCGCTGATGATGCTCGGAACAGATTCCGGGCACGAGACAGGTAACCGTGGGAGGCGACAAGGCCTACGATACGGCGGCTTTCGTGGCCGAGTGCAGAAACCTAAAGGTCACGCCGCACGTGGCCCAGAACCTGGAGCGTCCGGTGGGAGTGCCATCGATGCTCGCACCGCGCGGCACCCTGGATATGCCATCAGTCAGAGGAAGGAAGAGGAAGCGTATTGCAGAGTGCTTCGGATGGCGGAAGAAGATCGCGCTGTTACGGAAGGTTCGGCAGCGTTATGCCTCAGCCCTAGCTCAATCCCAACTTCTTCAGTAACGCGGTATATCTGGGATCGGAGTGCAAGTTGTCGAGGCAGGGGTCAACCTTGATTTGCGCCAGTGGCGGATCATGCTGCCGGTAAGCTTTCTCCAGCCACGCAAATGCGTGCTCCTTTTCGCCAATCACGGCATAGCTTGTGCCCAGGTCGGCGGGAGAGATTACGCCGTAGTCGGCATTCCAATTTTGCTGTGCGCGTTCGAGTTCTTCGAGAATCTTAAGCGCTTCGCTGCGATTGCCGGAAAGCGCCAGCGCTTCTGCTTTCAGGCGCAATCGATTGGGATCTTTGGCGTCGGCGGATTCGGGGACGATATGCAGCGATTCTTCATACATTTTCTTTTGGATATAGGCATGAGCGAGGACCACCCAGCCTAGACTGCGGTCGGGCATGTTGAGCACGGTAGCGATTGCGTCGTCGTAGCGTCGGGCAAAGAAGAAATTCTCCGCCAGCCCCTCTGTGATCATGAGCGACAGGGGATCGAGCACCTGCGCCTGCCGAAACTCGGAGTCCGCCGCGGCGAACTGACCCATCATGGCGTAGTTGAGTCCGGCCCAGTGATGGGCCTCGGCGTAGTTGGGTTGCAGTTCGATCGCTCTGCGGAACTCCTGCTCGGCGGCGCGCCAGTTCCACTCGCATTGCGATTCCAATAACCCCAGCGTAGCGTGCGCTTGGGGAAGGTTCGGATCGAGTTTGAGCGCATGTTCTAGCGCTATCGTGGCGCGAGGTATGGCCGTTGCTGACGCCATTTGCCGGTTGATTGCCATGACGGTATAAGCATCGGCCACGCCGACATAGGCCAAGGCGTAATTCGGATCGTCATCGACTGCGCGTTCGAAGAGGCGTGCGCTCTCCTGCATGTCAGGCAGATCGCGCCTACTCCACAAATATCTTCCGCGGAGGTAGAGTTCGTGAGCCTCCACGTTCTCCGTATCGCGTTTCATGAGGCGGGGAGTGCCGCTCGCCGGAACGCGCAAGACGCGCGCCGCCTCCCGCACGATGTCTTCTTCCGATGCGAGCAGGTCCGCAGGTTGGACGTCATAAGCCTTGGACCACAAGTTGTAGCCGTTGCGCGCATTGACCAACTGCGCATCAATGCGCAAACCGGTGCCAGAGCGGCTGATGCCGCCTTCGAGCAGGGCTTCGGCGTTCAGCGCTTGTCCGATTTTGCGCACGTCTTCTGACTTGCCGCGGAATTGAAACGCCGAGGTCGCAGCAACTACGCGCAGGCCCTTTAATTCAGCCAAGCCGGTTGTGAGTTCTTCGGTGACGCCATCGCCGAGATATCCATCGGCTTGGCCGTTGAGATCGAGGAATGGGAGCACTGCGATTGTGGTCGGGGAATGCAAGAGCTGCCCGCGACGGCGAAGATAATAGGTGATGGCAAGCGCGGCGGTTGCTAGGAAAATAACGACGGCCGCAGCGGCGAGAAAGGGTTTGGCCCGCGCCGCCCAGGTTGTTTCAGCGTGGGTGCCGAGATCGGTTTTGGCAGGTCGCAGCCGGAAGGCAGGCACATAACCTCCCTTCGGCAGCTCAATGATGATGGGATCATTTGCGCCGGGACCGCTATGGTATTGCGCCAGTTTTTTCCGCAGGCGGCCGGCTTCGATCCGCACGATTGGGTCGCCCTTGGGATCGTAATCCGATGGGCGATCGAAGACCTCAACTCCAATCAGATATTCCTTGATCTGGCTTTCGTCGCCGGCGAGCGTGGTCTCCACCACGAAACGCAAAAACTGGCTTGGCCTCCGGGCGTTGAGGAACGGATCGGAGGCGAGGATGCGCCCCAGTGCCTGCCGAACGCTGGCGGCAGACACCTCCGCGTGAGATTCGACCTCACCGCCAAGAGCGTGATCGGGCCTCGCGTTCATGGGAAACGAGCGGCAGTTTCGCGGGGGGAGTGGATCGTCGGTCGCTTGTAGTCGGCAGTCAGTTGGGACCCCGGCAGCCAGCGCCCATGCGACCCGTGCAAACACAAGATATCACGGGTTGATACCGTAACAATACCCCTTCTCACTTGTGGAATCGCCCCTAAACAACGCATGCTCCCGCCTGGAGTTTAGGTTCTGGAAGTCGCTGATAAATGGAGGGTCACCTTTATGAATTTCATTACTGCTAAGCAAAACATCTGGAAGACCATAGTGGTTGTTTTTACGCTGTACGCGACGGCTTCATTGCAGGCGCAGACCTATCAACAAATGGCAGTCTTTGACGGCACGAACGGCAGTCATCCACAGGCCTCGGTGATTCAAGGCACGGACGGCAATCTTTATGGGACTACGAAGTCGGGCGGCGTGGGAGACTGCCCGGGTGACTGCGGTACGATCTTCAAGATGACGCCACAGGGCGACCTGACAACGCTTTACGAGTTCTGCAAAAAAGGTGGGCCCTGTATCGACGGCGATTATCCGGTAGCGGCGCTACTTCTGGGCAAGGACGGCAATTTCTACGGCACAACTTCTGGCGGCGGCAATATTCCGCAAGGGAATAGCGGCGTGCCGAGCGGCACGGTGTTCAAGCTTACGCCCAAAGGCGCACTCCACCAAATCTATAGTTTTTGCAAAACCTGGCCCTGCCCCGACGGAGCAGTACCAGAATCCCCTCTCATCCAGGGAACCGATGGTAATTTCTACGGGACCACCTACGGGGGCGGCGCAAACAACAATGCTGGCACGGTCTTTAAGTTGACGCCCACGGGGGCGCTCACCACGCTTTACAGCTTCTGCACCTTAACCAACTGCCTCGACGGCGAACTCCCCACGTCCGCACTGGTGCAAGGAACGGACGGCAATTTCTATGGAACTACCCAGAGGGGTGGTACTTGCCTCGAAAACCCCTGCGATCCTTTCGAAGATGCGGGCACAATCTTCAAGATCACACCGGGCGGCGAATTGACCACGCTCCATTACTTCTGCAGCCAGACAAATTGCGCGGACGGGGCCGAGCCATCGGCCGCACTCATTCAAGGAACCGATGGCAATTTTTATGGAACGACGTTTGGCGGCGGGAGCGACATCTCCGGCACGACCTTCAAGATTACTCCGGGCGGTGCGTTCACATTGCTTGATGGCACTGGCTTCTTCTATCCCAATGGCTTGATTCAAGCGACCGACGGCAACTTCTACGGTACGGAGATAAATGGCGGAGCCGGGAATTCTGGAGCGGTCTTCCAGATGGCTTCTGCCGGTGCGGTAACTCTCGAGTACAGCTTTTGCAATTGCGGCAGTGACGGCGAAGGCCCCGAGGCGGCGGTATTTCAGGCCACCAATGGAATCTTCTACGGAACCACGTTCGGCGGTGCGGGCACTAGCGGGGATGGAACTGTATACAGCTTGTCGATGGGTCTCGCCCCGTTTGTCCAGGCTGTGCCTGGCGTCGGGAAAGTCGGCAACACGATCAAAATCATTGGAAGCGAGTTGGCCGGCGTGAGCAGTGTAAGCTTTAATGGACTGTCCACTACCTACACCCAAATCTCCGATACGGAGATCACCGCGAAGGTGCCAAAGAAGGCTACCACCGGGCCAATCGAAGTGACGGTTCCGAGCAGAACACTTTCGAGCAATGTCCCGTTCGAAGTTATTAAATAAGCCATTAAGCGAACTGAAAACGTGATGGACCGATGCGGTTGCGAACTTCAGGTTGCGGCCGCTTCGGTTCATCACGGCTCTCCGCTCTTCGAGCGTTCATCAGTCCGTTTCGCGCCATTCTCCATTCTCATCACGAATGATGCGGCGATCGGCGATGCTGACTGTCGTGCCGGTTTGATCTCAGCACGCGCCGACGCATGCATCTCCTTCTTCCGCACGGAGTGAATACACTTATTCCCGCCAAGCCGACACATCAGTGCGGACGTATCCGACCCTCGCAGAATATGTGCGGTCAGCTGGGGGAACCGACGGTAGAAGTTCCTCGCATGGGAAGCTCAGGTTGAACATCACTGTTCCGCGCGCCCGAATCGGAATCGAGATAGTCTCGGAACCGATGAATGTCAACAGCCGTACCTCAGTCAGTTGTCAACTCTGGGCCAGGTCCCCGTTTGTAGAATCCTTCTGGCCGATCAGCGTGTCGTGGACGGAACGTTCTGATGCCAGCAAGACCTTCATCACTTCGAAGACGATTGCCGTAGCATAAGTGACCGCGATCCAGACACAGACCTCTTCAATTGGCAGACCGGACCAGACTCCGATAAAAAGGCCAATCATCTGGCGGTGCTGAAAGTTCCACCAGTTGTAAGGAACGGCTAGCGTAGCCTCCCAGAGGAGGCTGACGAGTACCATGAAAAAGAGGGTTAGGCTGAGCGCGCGCCAGTTGATGAAACGACGCGCAACCTTAAAGAAGGTCATTGCCGGAAGCAGGGCTCCCAAAACGAGAAAAGTGAAGTAACCGGGAAAGCCAGCATGATCTTCCGCGAGGGCCAGATGCTTTTTGTAGAAGCACGCCGTACCAATCAAAACCACGGCGACGATCAGAGAGGTCGGATGAAAATGGAGAAGCCGGCGCATTCTCTTGACCTCGCCGGAATAGTCGAGCACGTTATAGGCGGCGAGCCAGAACTCGCCGAGCCAGACATATAGAAGAAGGACGGCGAGAAAGCCGGTTACATAGAAGACATACTCTTCGAGCGGAACGGGCCTGCCTAGAGCGGGCGCGGGGATGCCCAGGGTGGCGCCGACATTCGGATACTCGAAGAACCATTGCGCGAAAACAAAATCGAGCAAGCAGCCGAGTGGTACGAGGATGACGAGAGTCCACCAGAAAGCGCGCTGCGGAATGTACAGTCCCTCGCTGGGGAGGAACCACAGCGCGATGACCGTGATGGGAACGATGAAGAGCAAAAGGCTAAGGGTATAGCCGTGGGGCGTGGAACCTTGCTCGAGAGGAATCGGCGGTGGAGCGATGCGAACCGCTTGCAAGGTGACGGCTGCGGGAATCGCAATCATGGCCAGCATCGCGACCACAATTAAGGCGCAAATCGTGGGACTCGGGAGTCCGTGGGAACGCGGCGCGGGCATGAATGGCCTCCATTCCAGACATTTCGTAGCAATCAGCCAAACATTCTGGAACTGCATTGCGGGTATGCCGAGATTCTACTGCCGTGTATCCGATTCATAGAGGCCGATTCAGAGAATTGAATAGAAATGGCGGGTTCGCGAATCTAATTCTGGGTGAAGATACGCAAGGGGTTAATCGGTTTCATAGCCGTTTTTCAGTCGGTTGTTTTTCTGACTCACTTTCTCCTCTATAAGACTTGGACATTCTCGCCGACGGGGAGCGAGACATCTGGGCCGCTTTGGCTCAAACTCGCTGTTGGTGTTTTGTCCGTGAGTTTTCTCGTCGCTTCGCTGCTCGCTTTCCGCTGGACCAATTCGGCTCTCCGTGCGTTGTACCGGGTTGCCGCCGTTTGGTTGGGTATGTTGACGTTTCTTTTCCTAGCCGCAGTCTCTGCCTGGATTGTCTTCGGCCTTACGTGGTTAGTGGGGCTCGCAGTGAACTTCCACTGGATCGTCGAAGTGTTGTTTGGGGTTGGGGTGGTAGCCGGACTCTACGGCGTCCTGAACGCAAACTGTACCCGCATCACGCGAACTACGGTGCGAATTGCGAACTTGCCGGACAGGTGGCGTGGGCGGAGAGCCGCTCTGATCAGTGACGTGCATCTCGGGCACGTACGAAACGGTGGTTTCCTGCGGCGTATGGTTAGGAAGATTCTAAAAGAAGAGCCGGACTTGATTTTTATCGCTGGTGATCTGTTTGACGGTACGGCTATTGACGCGAGGCAAGCAGCGGAGCCGCTGAATAAGTTAACGGCGCCACACGGCGTATATTTTGTCGCGGGCAATCACGAGCAATTTGGGGACGACAGCAAATATTTGCACGCGATTACGGCCGCCGGGGTGCGCGTGCTCAACAATGAGAAGGTGGAAGCGGACGGCTTGCAGATTATTGGTGTTCCATTCCGGAACGCGGCACAGGATGGTCGCCTCGCATCGGTCCTGCACGACGTCGGCGTGGATCGCAGCCGCGCGAGCATCCTACTCACACATGCGCCCGACCGTCCGGAGATCGCAGAGGCCGCGGGCGTTTCCCTGCAGCTATCCGGCCATACCCACGTTGGCCAATTTATACCCTGGAGTTGGATGGCGCGGCGAATGTATCGGCAATTTGTATATGGCTTGAGTCAGATCGGAAAGATGCAGGTGTTCACTTCGAGCGGAGCAGGGACGTGGGGCCCCCCGCTGCGGCTGGGTTCGAATCCTGAGATTGTAGTACTGGAGTTCCAGTGAGGTTTACGAACTGAGGCGCATGGATGTGCATCTGATTGACGGAACTAATGAACCGTTCCGCAGTTTTGCGCCGTGCCCGCCTCGGCAGACGTGAACCGCCAGGAAGTTGGCGCGGTGCGCGGTGTCCTGACTTCCTTCTGTCCCTGATCGAACGCGGTGCAACTCACATTCGAGTTGCGACCGATCACATCGTAGAGTCGTTTCCGAACGATCTGTATCCTGGTGCAAGACGAGCGAAGGCGTACCTCAAGAACTGCTCTCGCAGTTCCCGGCTCTCGAGGACGCACTGCAAGCAATGGGTGTGGCGCTATGGCCCATGATCGAATTTGAGGCGGACGATGCGCTCGCATCCGCAGCTGCTAAGGCAGCGAAAGATGATCGCGTAGGGCAGGTGTTGATTTGTATGCCGGACGAAGATCTCAGCCAGTGCGTTGTGGGCACACGGGTCGTTCAACTGGACCGCAGGCACGATATTTTGCGCGATGAAGCCGGCGTGCTGGCGAGGTTCGGGGTGAAGCCCCGATCCATGCCTGACTACCTGGCAATGGTCGGCGACCAAGCAGGTGGCTTCCCTGGTGTGGCGGGATGCGGAAGCGCATCTTGCATAAACTCGCTCGTGAGCTCGAACTTCCGAAACTCACGTTCCCGGTGACACGGCGAACGATGGCAACGCTCGCTCAGAAGAAAAGAACCGTGAAGGATGTGCAGGCTCTTTTGCGACATTCACGCGCGGCGACAACCACCGACGTGTACATGCAGGAGGTTCCCGAGAGCGTGCGCGCAACCGTGAACGCGATTCACCAGGAACTCAGAGCGAGGCCGGAGAATTTGGCGGCAGACTGAGAATGTTTTTGAAATTTGCGACCAAATGCCATCAACCGATTGGTCGGACAGTTTGTAAATTATTGAAAAGATGGTGGACCTGGTCGGGATCGAACCGACGACCTCTTCCATGCCATGGAAGCGCGCTCCCAGCTGCGCCACAGGCCCACGGGCGATCGCGGGCATTTGCTATCTTCAATCGCTACCTTCCAATTCTCGCTTAGCTTGGGCGCGCCGTCAAACTGGGCCCGGTCACGCTCGACTCCGACCGTCAACCTCAACTAGGATATGCTTGGCAATCGCGAAGAGCACAATTTGGAGCCCCATGAACTTGCGGAACATTCTTGTTTGCTTACTTTCCTGCCTCGGCGCCACGCTGGTGCCCGCGATGGCGAACGCGCAAGCGGCAACGGACGCGGCGCAGCCCCCGGTAGCTTATGCATCGGTCAGCCAACTCAACGGCATTCTCACACCGTTGCAGCAGACAGCGCAGAGCATGTTGACCGACCTCACCAAGATGCGCATCGAGAAGTGGAAGACCGACTCCAGCAACAAGCAGCAGGCGCTGGCCAATGTCAGCTCGATTCAGCGCAACTTGCAGGACGCACTCCCCGATATGATCGCGCAACTCAACAACGCGCCCGAGGACCTCGCAGCAAGCTTCAAACTCTATCGCAACCTCGACGCTCTCTATGACGTGTTCGGTTCTCTGGTCGAATCCGCCGGCGCATTTGGAAACAAGGAAGAATTTCAGAGTCTCAGCAACGACATGAACGGCATCGAAAGCGCGCGCCGCGCCTTCGGAGAGCGCATGCAGAAACTGGCGTCCAGCAAAGAAGATGAATTGACGCATCTGCGCGCACAGGTCAAGACTTTATCCGCCGCGCCGCCTCCGCCTCCGAAGAAGATCGTAGTCGATGACACCGAGCCGCCGAAAAAGCCGGTGAAAAAGAAAGCAACAAAACCAAAGCCGCCCGCTACAACGGCGCCCGAGACTCCGCCAAATCCATCGCCGAACTGAAAAAATAACCACCAGCTGGAGTGGGTCGAAGATTCTCCTTCGTGTATCTTAGTGCCGTTGGTGGTAGAGGGTTCATTTCCTCCCACCCTGGATGGCGAGCTTAGCGGTCGGTTGGGGTAGCAGAACAGCTCTATTTGCCACGGGAGCAAGTCATGAACACATTTCCGATCCTGTTGGTTGCACTATGCGTGTACGCCATTGGCTACCGGTATTACAGCGCATTCATCGCCGCCAAGGCCATGGCGCTCGACGATCGCCGCACCACTCCGGCCCACCTCTACGCCGATGGCCATAACTATGTCGTCTCGCCCAAGTGGGTACTCTTCGGGCATCACTTCGCCGCCATCGCCGGAGCCGGCCCACTCGTCGGCCCCACGCTCGCCGCCCAATTCGGCTTCGCCCCCGGCTTTCTCTGGATCCTCATCGGCGCCGTCCTAGCCGGATGCGTCCAGGACTTCACCGTCCTGGTAGCCTCCGTCCGTCACCGCGGCCGCTCCCTGGCCGACGTCGCTCGCACCGAGATCAGTCCCTTCGCCGGCGTCGTCGCCATGATCTCCATCCTCTTTATTCTTCTGGTATCGCTAGCCGGCCTCGGCATAGTCGTCGTCAACGCCCTAGCCAACAGCCCCTGGGGAGTCTTCACCATCGGCATGACCATCCCCATCGCCATCATCATGGGCCTCTGGATGTTTAAAACCCAAGCCGGAAAAGTAAACGTCACCGGCCCCAGCATCTTCGGCGTCGTCCTCTTACTCGGCGCAGTAGTAGGAGGCCACTGGTTCGCGCAAAGCAGCGCCGCTTCCGCCCTCACCTTCACGCCTCACCAAATCACCTACCTCATGGGGATCTACGGCCTGGTCGCCTCTGTCCTACCCGTCTGGCTACTGCTCGCGCCCCGCGACTATCTCTCCACCTACGTCAAGCTCGGCACCATCGCCGCCCTCATCATCGGAGTCTTCATCGTCCATCCCAACATTCAATTTCCCAACTTCACGCCCTTCATCCATGGCGGCGGCCCCATCATCAAAGGCAAGCTCTTCCCATTTCTCTTCGTCACCATCGCCTGCGGAGCCATCTCCGGCTTCCATTCGCTGGTCTCGTCCGGCACAACACCAAAGATGCTCGACAAAGAAACCGACGCCCGCTTCATCGGCTACGGAGCCATGGTCGCCGAGTCCCTCGTCGGAGTCCTGGCCTTGATCGCCGCTTGCTCGATGTATCCTGGAGACTACTTCGCCATCAACACCACTCCCGCCGTCTTCGGACACCTCGGCCTCTCCACAGTGAATCTGTCCTTTTACTCGCATGAGGTTGGCGAGCAACTAGCCGGACGAACCGGCGGCGCCGTTTCACTCGCTATCGGCATGGCCGGAATCTTCCGTGGCCTCCCCGGCATGGATCGCCTCATGGGTTACTGGTACCACTACGCCATCATGTTCGAAGCGCTCTTTATCCTGACCACGATCGACGCCGGCACCCGCGTAGCCCGCTACGTCCTCCAGGAACTGATGGGCAAAGTCCACAAGCCGTTCGGCAACAGCGCATGGCTGCCCGGCAATCTACTCACCAGCTTGGTAGTGGTTCTAGGATGGGGATACCTGATCTACACCGGAAGTATTTCCACGATATGGCCCCTCTTCGGAACCGGCAATCAGCTGCTCGCCACCATCGCGCTAGCCGTAACAACCACCTTCCTCATTAATATGGGCAAGCAGAAATACGCGTGGATCACCGCGGTTCCCATGTGCTTCGTCGGCATCACAACCATCTCAGCGGGGGTCTTGGCCATAGAAACCATTTTCTGGCCCTTGACCACCAAACCCGGCCAGCAATTCGTAGGCTACCTGGATTCCATCCTGATGGCGATCTTCATCGTAGGCGTAGTCCTAGTAGTATTCGACGCCGCAAGACGCTGGATAAAAACTCTAAACGGAGCCCCCGCCCCCCAAGAAGCCTTCGGCCCTCCCCTAACCACGACCGGCGAAGTAAAAATGGGCTGCTGCTAAGTTTGCTCGGTTTTCGGGAAGGGCACAAGTTCTACTGCTACCGGTTCCACTGCTACCGCTAAGATGCCGACAATGTGTCCCCGCTTCGGCGCCTGAGGCCCGCCCTTGCCTTTGGGTGGCGCAGCGCTTCAGCGCCGCGATAACAGCCGTGCTTTGATTGCGCCGCTGAGGTCGAACTCTCAGAAGCGTGGATAAAAAATAATCCTCCACCGTAACCCTGAGCGCAATCGAGTAGATGCGGGTGCCCCACCACCCTTTCCGCGTTCTTTGCGGAAGAGTGGGCATGACCACCACAATCCCAACAGGTTAGTTTCGCTTGGGAAACGGAGCGTTACGGAGTTATTTCGAATACCGTGCCAAAGCCGGAAGCGCCGCCGTCTGCGGTTACGCCGTAGAGATTGCCCGCGTCGAACACCAAACCTCCGATCGGAGTATTACCGTCGCCGGCTTGGCTACCGATGGTGTAGAGTATCTTCTCCTCACTAGTCGGGCTAAGTTCGAACACCGTTGCCTTGTCCATAAAGGGCGCCCGCGAACGTGGTCCCGTAAATATCGCCTTTTTTGCCGAAGATCACACCTGAATAGGGAACATTACATCGCCGACTTCCCCCCTGGGCTCACCAGAATCTTCGCCAGATCGCGTGCTCATGGTCCCCTCGAACCATCTCCGGGTCAACGTGAAACAGTTTTCATAGCAGAAGGGCTTTTTCAGCAGTCGTGGAAACTGACAGCAAACACTTGTAGCGCGCAATGCCTCGCCGGATTACAATGCCCACGCAATATCGCAGGCTCCCGGAGGAACCTTTGACCTCTACCGCCGTGCCGCCACTCAAACCCTCGACCGCACCGCCAAATCCTGTGCCATGGCTGGTGGCATTAGTCGCGGCAATCATCGCCGCCGTGCTGATCTTAAGGCTCCCGCCGCTCGCGCATCCCTGGCCGCAAAACTACGACCCCACCGGACACTGGTGGCTCTCCGCACTTCTGGCCGCGCTCCCGGTGGTCGTGTTGCTCGGCACTCTAGCCCTGTTGCACATGAAAGCGCACTATTCCGCACTGCTCGGCCTGGCCACCTCGATCCTCTGCGCGATCTGGATATTCGGCATGCCCGCAAGACTCGCTGCCAAAACGGCAATCTTCGGCGCCGGCTACGGCCTGCTTCCCATCGGCTGGATTATTTTGAACGTCATCTTTATGTATCAGCTCACCTGCGAGGCCGGCCTATTTAAGGTTCTCCAGGAGAGCCTGACCGGCATCACCCAAGACCGGCGCTTGCAGTTGTTGCTGATCGCCTTCAGCTTCGGGGCGTTCTTTGAAGGCGCGGCTGGCTTTGGCACGCCCGTAGCCGTAACCTCCGCCGTTCTGATCGGATTAGGATTCAAACCGTTACAAGCGTCGGGATTGTCGTTGATCGCAAACACCGCCCCCGTCGCCTACGGCGCCATCGGAACTCCTCTGATCGCCCTGCACGGAGTCACAGGAATCGATCTTCTACAATTGAGCGCGCAGGCTGGCCGCATCCTGCCTTTCTTCTCGGTTCTCGTCCCCTTCTGGCTAATATGGGCATTCGCCGGGTTCGGAGGAATGATCGAGGTCTGGCCGGCCGTGCTGGTAGCGGGAGTATTTTTCGCCGTCCCGCAATTTCTCGTCTCGAACTTCCACGGTCCGTGGCTGGTAGACGTGGTCTCGGCCGTCGTCTCCATGCTGGCGCTGATCCTCTTCTTATTAAAGTGGCAGCCCAAGCGCATCTGGGGCTTCGAAGATGAGGGTAAACGCGAGGCGCGAGGCACCCACGGACACAGCCGGGCGATGGTCGCGAGGGCGTGGGTCCCGTGGCTGATTCTAAGCATTCTGATCTTCGTCTGGGGACTGCCCACGGTCAAGGCTGCACTCGACAAAATATCCTCCCCGAAGTTCACCGTCGTAGGACTGCATCTCATGGTCCAGCGTGTATCTCCGGTCGTACCCAAGCCAGCCGCCGAAGCTGCCATATACGCCCTGAACTGGTTGACTGCAACCGGCTCAATCATTCTGATAGCGGCCGTGATCGCCGGCCTGATCATGGGCTTCACCCCCTGGAAGATGGCCCACATCTACTGGAAGACGATCGTGCGCGTCCGCTTCTCCCTTCTCACCATTGCCGCCATGCTGTCAATTGGTTACATGACCCGCTACTCAGGCCTCGACGCCACCATGGGCCTCGCCTTCGCGCGCACTGGCGTGCTCTATCCCTTCTTTGGCACTCTGCTAGGCTGGCTGGGCGTAGCCTTGACCGGCTCTGACACCGCCTCGAACGTCCTCTTCGGAAGCCTGCAAAAGATCTCCGCCGAACAGGTCGGAGTCTCTTCAACCCTGATGGCGGCCGCCAACAGTTGCGGCGGCGTGATGGGCAAGATGATCGATGCCCAGAGCATCGTAGTCGCCAGCACCGCCACCGAGTGGTACGGGCACGAAGGCGACATCCTGCGCTACGTCTTCTTCCACAGCATCGCGCTAGCCGCCCTGGTGGGGATCATGGTGACGCTCCAAGCCTACGTGTTCCCCTTCACGAGGCTGGTGGTGCGGTAGCGGAGAAGTGGATGTACAAATATTCCACGGGAAACATTTATACAGGTATATTTGTAGTAATAGAAATGTATGTACATCGTAAGGCGTTCGCCTTCTTCGGACTACGAGTTCAGCGCCAGAGCGACCTCGACCGCTCCGGGTTTGAAAATTGCTCCCTGGCTGGTGCGGCTGTTCATAACTATGCGGATTGGCTCAGCGAACTGGAGGTGGCGTACGCAGCCTTGCTCTTCTACAGCGGGCTGTTGCGCTAGCCACTGCCAATCGACGCTGCCTTCGCCAGCGTCCGGATTCACCGTGAAGTAGCCGGTCTGGAAGGCAGTTAGATTCTGGAAAAAATGGCTGCCTTGCGATGGGGTGACGCGGAAGTCGCGGAAGCCGGCCTCGACGATTACGCGCGCGCCCGAGATTTCATCCCACTCCACGGGAATGCCCAGCCAGGGTTCGTTCGACCCCCAGCGGCCCACCCCGATGAGCAGATAGGGGCGATTCTCGTCGCTGAGTTGACGATTGAAGTGCGCAACTGCCTGAGCCACTTCCTGGCTGCGGCCGCGCTCGAAGCGCTGGGAATCGACTACCACTACATCGTGAAGATTGTCGACGCTGCCGTTGCCTAGAACTTTGCTGCTGCGGCACATCAGGTCCCCGGGCCGCACATCATCCAGAGCCAAGTCTTCGTCATGGCGCGCCAGCGTGAGCGGGCGAATCTGGAGGAAGCCGAATTCAGCTATGTCTTCGATGGGTGCATTGGTCGACTGCGCCAGGCGCACGGCAAATTCAATTTCGACGGGATTACCCAGCGCATCTTCACCCGCCTGAACCAGCACATCGAGAATTTCGGCGAGGGGGAAGGTGCCATGCTTGAGCATGGGCGCAAAGGTTACGATACGCGATCCGGCTCGACTTACTCCATCATAGACGGCGTTGTTATCGCGGGAGTAAGTCGAGGCGAGCGCTTGCAGCGTACCGTCTTTCTCGGCAACATGAAGTCCGAAGCGCCGTTCGTGCCAGTGGCCGGGACGGCCGTCGGCGGCGCCATCCAATTCGAGCGCCCAGAATTCCGCTTGCGAGTTCGCCAATATATCTTCGACGGAAGAAAACTGCACGAGGTTGAGGGGATAGCGCGGACAGAAGGTCAAACACTTTCCTCCATCGACCACGGCGCGACCGAGGCCTAGAGCGACCGCGGCGATTCCGTCTTCGAAGGCCATAGGCGGCACGGGATAAAAATTGCGTGAGCGCACAACGCCGGAGAAGTCAGGATAGAAGCGGCGCCCGTGAACCGTGCCGACAACCTGCTGAAGAATCACGGCCATCTTTTCTTCCTCAAGGCGGTAAGGCGTCGCGCGGACGTACGCCTTGGCGTGGCGGCTGAAGGTGGAAGCGTAGACGCGACGGATGGCCTCGCTGAGCGCGGTGAGGCGGGTATCGGGATCGGCGTGGGGATCCATTCGCGGATCCGGCTCCTGATTGCCGAGCATGAAGGTCTTGTAGACGCCGGTGAAGGGCTGGTATTGCGAATCCTCGAGGAGGCTTGAGGAGCGCACGGCCAAGGGATATTTCACCTCGGCCAAAAACGCCTTCAGGCTTTCATTGAGAGCATCGGAGAGCGGAGCGGCGAGGAACTTGCGGTGAATCTCTGCATCGTCTTCGCAATGCAGGGCGAAGTCGAGAAGATTATTTTCGGCGACAAATTCGTCGAAAACATCGGTGGCCAAAACTACCGCGGGAGGGACAGAAATGCGAACGCCGGGAAATCGGCGAGTGAGACGACTCTTACGCAGCAGATGACGCACGAAGGCCAAGCCGCGTGCTTTTCCGCCGAGAGATCCAGAGCCGACGCGCAGAAAACTTGATTCCGAGGGTTGGAAGGTATCGGCTTTAAAGTCGCCGATGAGAACTTCGCTTTGTTCTCGACGATATTCGTTGATCGATTCGATGAGATCCCGGCGGAGATGCTCGGGGCTGGCAAAATCGGAAACTTTTCGCGGGCGCAGTTTGGCCGCCAGCGCGAACTCCGTGCGCGCCATCAGCCAGTGCGAGAAGTGATTGCTTTGCGAGTGGAAGACGATGCTCTCGGCGGGAACCGTCTGCAACTGCTCTTCCAGTTCGTTCATGTCTTTGGCGCGGCCGACTTCGCTCGCATCGGGCAGACGAAAAACGAAATCGCCAAAGCCGAATTGCTCGGTCAATATCTCGCGCAAATCTTTCAGCAGCGTGGGCGAACGCTTGCGCAGAAAAGAATATCCCTCGGCGTGCGCGCGGGGACGGAACTCAGTGCGGCTGGTTTGCAACACCACAGGCGCGTCGGGCACGAGGCTCTTGACCATGTGCGCGAGCTCGAAGCCGGCCTCGGGACTGAGTTTGCCCTCCCAGGGAAACTCGACGTCGGAGACCACGCCGAAGAGATAGTTGCGATACTCCTGCACCAAACTGGCCGCGTCTTCGAAGTTAGAGCTCAGCAGAATTCTCGGGCGCGCCTGCATGCGCACAAGTTTGTGCGCGACGTTGATGCCTTCCTGAATCACGCGCCGCGATTGCTTGATGAGTTCGGTATAGATAACCGGCAAAAAGGCAGAGTAATAACGAATGTTGTCTTCGACCACCAGCAACACGGGCACGCCCATGGCGTGCGTGTCGTGGAGCACGTTGCGCTTGTCTTCGATGTATTTGACGATCGCGATCAGGATGCGGGCGTTGCCTTGCCAGAGGAAAATACGTTCGATATCGGTGACGGGATTGCGGGCCACGAAATTCTTTATTTCGCGGTGGTCGTAGCCGAGCACGATCACCGGAACATCGAGCCCCTCGCGTTTGACTTCGCTCGCCAACTGCGCTGCATTCATATCGCCGACGGTGAGGTTGGTGACGATCAGGTTGAATTGGCGCGAGCGGGCGAGCTCGGCGGCTTCGGCGCAGGAGCTGACGTGGGTGATTCCGGGAACGTGCTCGGGACTGAGATCGAGCGATTGGTCGATGAGCAGTTCGTTGAGGCGTCCGTCTTCGCGCAGGATAAACGAGTCGTAGAGGCTTGAGACAAGCAGGATGTTATGCACCTTGAAGGGCATCAGGTTTTCGAAGCCTTCGAAGCGCTCTTCTGCGTCGGTGATCAAGACCGGATCGGCCGCGCGGCGCAGGTTCATGGGGATATCGTAGCCGAATTCCTATTTGAGGTGCGTGGGGAACTTTATTCCTGGGCCTTGGGAGCAGGGGCATCGCGCCCATCAATCGCCGGCGGATGATGCTAGCGCGCTGATCGCTTTTCTGCAGAAAACTCCGAGTGCGTACAGGGTCAACGAACTTCTAAAGGAAGCTCAGCAAGAGCGAGTGAAGGTGCTGATGTCAGCGGTGAACTACGGTGAAGTGAAGGGCAAGTTCTGCGCCAATACGGCTCCGACCGAACACTTGCAATTATGCCAGCGGTGAAACCGTTAGCGATCGAGGTATTGGATGCAACGGCCGAAAGGGCATGCAACGCCGCCGACCTGAAAGTCAAACATAAGCTTTATTACGCCGATAGCTTCGCGGTGGCACCGGCCATTGCACACAAGGCTACGCTGGTCACCGGCGATAATGATTCTCGCAGACTCGGCCACGACTTCCCAATAATTTGGCTGAAGAACCGAGACGACTCGGCTGTCGTATGCGGCGCTAGCCGCGGACACCCTCGGGATGGAATTTCACTGCCGAGAAAATTCCCAAGGCAATAAAAAGCACCAGCACGGCTAACTGAGCAATCAGGAATGGCGGTTCTTTCCCGGTTGGAGCGAGGGCGTGCGCCGCCGGCACCTTCAGGAAAGTCTGCGCCACAAACACGAACACATTCAGGTAGAGGGCGAGCACGGCACTAACAACGTAAATGCCGCGCCATGAACCGGCCATGTGAAGAGAGTAGCGGGCGACAATGGCTATCGCCAGGGCGATCAGCGATATGATGCCGACCACATGCGAGGGCAAGAGCCGTACGAACGGAAAAAGGAAGCCGGTCACACTGGTTAAGACCGTGGTGACCAGAAAGAGCGCCGTGGCGCCGTCAAACCGCTTACCGGTGAGCAGTCCATAGACGACGAGGAGGCCCGAGGCAATGCCCACTACGCTCAATAAAACGTGCACGGCGGTGAAGGTCGATTCCGTCAGGCCAAGGATCGTTGTGGCGAAAGTCATCATGCTGAAGAGCAATGGGGGTGCCCTCTTAAAACCGGAATTGTACTGCCCCAGCCTCAAAATTGCTACCCGATTTCTATGCAAATACAGGACTTACCCGTTGGAACTCCGCGGGCTGCCGCGGAGTCTAAGTAGGTAGCGGGCAGGGCCGTCCACCTCACTAAAGGAAGCATTAAAGATTCACGTCGTGGGGGCCAGAGTGACTCTATAATGGAGGGCAACGCCGCCATGGCGGGAGTTACCACATTGGGCGATCTTGCCAGCGCTATCGGAGCCCGGATCGAGGAATCGGCCGTCATTGCTGCCTTAAAGGCGGGGTCGGAAGAGGCGTATTCGTGGTTGATCGGCGAGTTTCATCAGCCCATCTACAGCCTCATCTACCGCATCTTGAATGACCCATCGGATGCAGCTGACACTACGCAGGATGTGTTTCTTAAGGTTTTTCGCGGGATGAAGCATTTCCATGGCGAGTCAAGCCTGAAGACTTGGATATACCGCATTGCGCTGCATGAGGCGGCCAATCGCAGGCGTTGGTGGTTCCGGCACAAGGCGCAAGAGACTCCGATTGAACCCGCAACTGCGGGAGAGTGTGAATTTTCGGGAGACGATCGCCTGGTGGATAAAGGCGAGTCGCCGTTTGAAAAGTTCGCGCACACGGAAGTGCAGGCCGCCGTCGAGCAGGCTCTGCAGCAGGTGCCCGAGCCGTATCACACCGCTCTGATACTGCGCGATCTGGAAGACATGTCGTATGAGGAAATCGCGGAGGTTCTGGCGATTTCGCTGGGCACGGTGAAGTCGCGCATCACCCGCGGACGCTATGCGCTGCGCCAGAGATTAGCGGGATACGTGCGAGAGGTGGGTCCGGAATTAGGCCTGCTCGCTCCCGAAGAAGATCGGGACGAAGAACGCGGAGAACGAAAGAAGGATCCGACCCAGAGCTCGCGGGAGACTTCGCGAGAAAGGTCGCGCAGTGGGAGAGAGATTGAGGTGACACCGTGAAGTGCACTGAGATCAAGAAGCTGTTTTCGCCGTATCTCGATGGCCGCGTGAGCGGCACTGAGATGCGCACGCTCACGCGCCATGTGGAGCAGTGCGCCGGATGCGCGCGTGAATATACCGCGATGCAGCGTACACAACAACTGCTGTCCACGCTCGGCCCGAAAAAAGCTCCGGCGGACTTGGCGCTGAAGTTGCGACTCGCGATTTCACGCGAGGCTGCGCAGACGCGCCGTCCGCGATTTGAAGGCGTATTGGTACGCCTGGAAAATGCACTGAATGCTTTTATGGTCCCGGCCACGGCGGGATTGGTCAGCGCGGTATTGTTTTTCGGGCTGTTGCTCGGCTTTTTCGCCTTGCCTGCGGAACTGCGGGCGAACAGCACGGACGTTCCGCTGATGCTCTATACGGGACCGCAACTCGATCAGTCGGCCTTTGGCACGTCCCTGGGCAATATGGGTGATGACGCGGTAGTGGTCGAAGCTTACGTGGATGCCAATGGCCGCGTCGAAGATTACCGCATCCTGTCGCAACCGGCCGACGCTAAGGCCGTGCTGCCGGAGTTGAAGAACCTGTTGATCTTCACTACCTTCCATCCCGCGCTTTCCATGGGTCGGCCGACTGCCGGCACGGCAGTGCTCTCGTTCTCAAAGATCAGCGTTAGAGGCTAGCCTCACTTCAAGCTCTTCTGCTCCGGGCTATGCCGCGTGCTCTAGCACGGAATGGCATTCTTTCTTTAATAACGCCAACAGCTGGTCCATGTGCTCGGTGCGCGTGCGAAAGTTCACTGGGTTAATCCGAAACCAAGCCTTCCCTTTCAGTTCGGTGGTCGAAATCCAGAATTTTCCACTGGATTCAACTCGCCGCGCAACCTCGGCGTGTAACTCCTTGGCTTGCGATTCATCCAGGCTGGCATCCCGGTATCGAATGCAGATGGCCGACATCGGTGGGTCGCTGGCCGCTTCGAACTCGGGGTGCCGGGCGACCATCGAATATAGATGCTTCGCCTGGCGCACGTTATTGTCGATCCATTCGCCGATCTGGCTCGCTCCGTAACGCTTGAAGCTCATCCAGACTTTCAGTCCGCGAAAACGGCGCGACTGCTCGAAGCTATGCACATAATATTGGTATCGTTCGTTGGTGCGATCCAGCTCATCGGTGAGATAAGACGGCTTCATGCCAAAAGATGCTGTCAGTCTCCGATCGTCCTTAACCAGGATCGCTCCCGCATCGAGCGGCGCATAAAACCATTTGTGCGGATCGATCGTGATCGAGTCCGCCAGTTCCAAACCCTGATCGCGCATCGGCCATGCATGAGAGAGCAACATGGCGCCTCCGTAAGCGGCATCGGCGTGCAGCCACATTCCTTCGCGATCGGCAATTTTTCGAAGCCCGCGTATCGAATCGACTGCGCCAGTGTTGGTCGTACCGAAGATTCCCACGATGCATAGCGGCCGGATACCGCGTTTGTGATCGTCCGCGATGGCCGCCTCAAGTGCATCGAGCCGCACCCGGAATTCAGCATCCGTCGGCAGAGCGCGCAGCGCCGTTCGTCCCAGCCCGACGGCATCGACCGCCTTATCCACCGATACATGCCGCTCTTCGGAGGCATAAACGGCCCAGCGCTCTTGCACTCCATCTTGTTGTATGCGATCACCTGAGACGGCGTCGCGTGCCAGTTTGAGGCCGACGAAGTTCGCCATCATGCCGCCGCTGGTCAGGTTGCCTCCGGCCTTATCGTCATAACCAGCCAGGTCGGTGAGCCAGCGTACGGTTCGCCTTTCCATGGCGACGCCAGCGGGACCAATCGTATAGGCGCCGATGTTTTGGTTGAGGGCGGAACAAATAAAATCGGCAATGATGCCGATGGGATTGGGCGACGGAGTGATTAGGCCCATGTAGCCCGGATGACCGACATGCGTGCAATACGGCAGCAGCTTTTCTTCCAGTTCCGTCAGCACCTTTTCCGGAGGGCTGGAATGCTGCGGCAGAGGCTCGGCAAAAAACTGCGTCAGCGTGCTTGGCTCCACATTAGGAAAGACTGGTTTTTCTTCGATGTGCTCCAAGTATTCGGCCAGCAAATCCACGACGCGATGGCCAAGTTCGCGAAATTCTCCGGGGTTCATGAGTCCGCCTGATTTCTAAGTCTCGTTAGACGTTAGAAAGTCTTTATTCGACTTCAAAAAACAGGATACCTTGGCCCCGGACTTTGCGCTCGAACGGTTCGGTCAGGCCGACTTCTTTTGGGTTGAGGCAAACGGAATCACCTTCCCCTGCTGTTCCAGCGGGATCCACTTCGCTGCCTTTTTTATGAAGCGGCTCGGTACATGAAACTCAATGATTATCGCCATAAATCACCTCGCATAGAAATTTAAGAACGGGCAGCCATTGGAATCCTTTGCATCTTTCTTATTCGTTCCTCTAGCCCCTCACTTCATATAGCGACAACCGGGTGCGATTCAGTTCATTCCAGCGGATTTCTTCAGATCAATTCAGCTAGCATCAGATTGCCTCCATAAGCGTAAAAGCAATTTTCGACAGCTAGTTTTTCTTTATTCTGCGTGAGCCTTTTCTCTTGTTTTTGTCGCCTTAATAGGTGGGGGACAAACGCGTAGCTTAAATCGCGGCCTTAGCCCAGCCCAAGGAGCTCAGCTTATGACGTACGTAATGACCAAACCTTGTCCAGTGTGCAAGCAGCAATTAACCAAGCAACGCCCTACCGATACGGTGCCTTGCACCTGTGGCAAACATATCTGGCAGGGCTAACGCTCGATGCGATTCGCGTCTACGGCTTAGCAACGACCTGCCCTGCCCACGACGCCCATTCCCGTTTGACCGCGAATTGACCAGTTCGTACACTACTTCTAGTCCATCCGTCTATGCCCAGATTCCGAAGGGAGTTTCGAAGGAATATTCGAAGGATAAGCCTGCAATCTTTTCGACTGGCCTTCGCCTTTAGCTTGGCGATCACGCTGGCCAGGTCAGGCTGGGCGCAGAACTCTCCCCAGGTATCGCTCGAAACGAGCGAGACTCTGTTCACGGTGCTGACCGCCATCAATATTTGCGGTTACGATCAGGAGTTGAGCGTTTCCGATCCGTTGCGCACGCAGATCCGGTCGGAGGTCGCCAAGGCGGTCGAGAATACGGACAAGGCTCAGGATGTGATTGGCCCGATGTGCTTGTTCTATCGCCAGCACCAATCCCCGGACCCTTCCCATGATCTCTCCCACTATGTATCGCTGGCGTTGTATCTGGGAGAGCCGCCGGCTTTTGCTCCTAGAGTCAGAGAGGTGGAGTTGCCTCCGGATGCGGAAGTGGTAGTGGGTATCGTTCCGCTGATGCAGGCTTTTTATGAAAAACTCGGACTGCACGCCATCTGGGAAAGGCACCACGCTCGCTATGCCGAGTTGCTCAACATCTATCACGAGCCGCTGGCGAAAATGACGTTCGACACCGAGATCTATCTGAAGTTGGCATCTTCCGGCTATCTGGGACGCCAGTTCACCGTGTATCTGGATGCGATGGGCGCGCCCGGACAGACCAACGCGCGCAACTATGCCGCAGACTACTACGTGGTGATTTCGCCGACTCCAGGGACGGGAATCAAATTGCAGCAGATTCGGCATACGTATTTGCATTATCTGCTTGATCCGCTGGCGCTGAAAAATGGAGGGGCATTCGGACGTTTGGAACCGTTGCTCGGCGCCGTCGACAACGCCCCGCTGGATGAGGCGTTCAAGAGCAACATTTCGCTACTGGTGAATGAATGCCTGATCCGGGCAATCGAACAGCGCCTGGCGAAGGGTTCCGAGGCAGACCGCTCTCGCGCGGTCGACGACGAGGTCAATGAAGGTTATATTCTGACGCGCTATTTTTATAACGCCTTGGGCCGGTTCGAACAGGATCCATCAGGCATGCGCAGCGCTTATACTGACTTGCTCGGCAACATTGAGGTCGGAAAAGAAATGAAATGGGCGGCGCAGATTCAGTTCGTGAGTCAGGCGCCACCCGAAGTCTTGCGCATGGCTCGTCCGCAGAACGACAACCTGCTGCTAAAAGCGGAGCGGCGGCTGGCAGCGGGCGATCCCGAAGGGGCGCAGAAACTGGCGCAAAAGGCGCTCGATGAGCAGACCCCTGATTCGGGACGCGCGCTCTTTATTTTGGCGGAAGTCGCCACTGCGAATCGTGACATTGAAGGCGCTCGGTCGTATTTTGAACGGGCACTGCAAACCGCGCATGAGCCCAAGCTGATCGCGTGGTCTCATATTTATCTGGGGCGGATTTTTGATTTGAAAGAGAATCGGGACGCAGCGCTCGACCAGTATCGGGAGGCACTGAACGCGGCGGGCGCCACCCTTCCGGAGGCGAAATTGGCGGCGCAGCGTGGGTTGGATAAGCCCTATGAGCCTCCGGTGGCGAAGCAACCACAGTAGGGTGGCTGATGGTGCGAGTAAATTGTTGGCGTCGTTCTGCGAAAAAGCTTGCACCACCAAGGCCACGAAAATACACGAAGGAAAAGCTTGAGCGAAAATCGTCGTCGTGCTTTCGCGGTTGAAGGCGAGGTTGCGACCTAAACTGACCTGTTAAAAAATTTTGCATTATGGGAGACAGCATGGAGTGCAGAGGAGTGATTCCGGTTTTACTGATTCCAGGAATACTGAGTTTCGCAGTTTGGGCCGGCGCCCAGACGACCGGACAACCGGCGCAGCAGAATCCGCCAACCGCGAGCCAGGCGGCGCCGGCGCCCGGGGCGGCGCCAGCGGTTAAGCGTCCGCCGCAACTCAAGAGCAAGCCAGAGCAGGATGCCTACACGGCAGCCGCGGCCAATACTGATGCGGCCGGATTGGAGAAGGCGGCGGACGACTTCGCCACCAAGTTCCCGGACAGCGAAGTGCGCGTGCTGCTTTATGAACAGGCCATGCGCCTTTACCAGAATGCGAATAACGCCGAGAAGACCGAGGCCATGGGCCGGAAAGTCCTGAATCTTGACTCTGACAATCCTGAAGCGCTGGTCACCGTCGCCGAGGTGATCGCTGAGAGGACGCGCGATTCCGATATCGATAAAGACCAGCGTTATGCGGAAGCAATGACAATGGCGAAGAAAGCCGCTGAGACAGTGGACACCGACATCAGTATCCCAGCCAATACGCCGCAACCCCAGATCGACAAATATAAGGGCCTGCTGCGCTCGAACGCCTATTCGATTCTGGGAACCATTGAATTCAAGAAAGACAATTTCGTTGCGGCGCAGGAGGATCTACAGAAGTCGATCGACGTATATCCGCTCGAACCGGATCCAGTCGTCGTTCTCCGCCTGGCGCTGGCTCTCGATAAACAGCAAAAATATCCCGAGGCGCTCAAAGTCGCTAACCGCGCCGTGGAACTGACGCAGGACAACACGACGGTGGGAACGCCTGCCCGGCACGAACGCGATCGCTTGCAACAGCTCACTGGCGCCGCCGCTCCGGCCGCAACACCGCCGCAGACTCCGCCAAAGAACTAGTTGAACCCTTGAAGCGTTAGATCGCCGGGATACTTTGGCATTGACTTGAGCATCCCATGCCTTAATGATCTAAGGCCTCAACTTCCCTCTTGTCATGAAGTCACGCGAAACCACGGCGCTCGAAGAAAGTCTTGGCTACCGTTTCCAGCGGCCCGAGCTGCTCGATCAGGCGCTCACTCACAGCTCGCAAGCGCGCGAGGTGGAGGCGCTCGGCGGGGGCGGCGCTCCAGCCGTCGTAGGGTCGTTCCGGGGCGATAACGAAATACTTGAGTTTCTGGGTGACGCTGTGCTCGGGCTGGTCACGAGCGAGGCACTATTCCACCGTTTCCCGCAATTTCAGGAGGGCCATCTCTCGAAGTTGCGCGCCCACCTGGTTGGCCAGCGGCACCTGCTTCACGTGGCCGAGCATCTGCAGATTGGCCACTACATGCGCCTGGGCCGTGGTGAAGAAAAAAGCGGCGGACGCAATAAGGCGAGTTTGCTGGTGGACTCTCTGGAAGCGATTCTGGCCGCGCTCTACCTTGACGGTGGCTGGGCGGTGGCGCGAGACTTTATATTGCGCGAGATCGTCGAGCCGGAACTGGGCCATATGAAACTGGAAACCAGCGCAATTCCGGTCATGGATTTCAAGTCCGCTTTGCAGGAGGCGCTTCAGGCTAGAGGCGGTCCGCAACCAGTCTATGCCCTCGTCAAAGAAGAAGGCCCGGAACACAAGAAGACGTTTACAGTCGAGGTGAGGCTGCCCGAACCGGAGATAGGACTGCCCGCAATCGGGCGATTCGTAAGCCGGGCTCAGGGCGCGACCAAGAAAAGGGCGGAGCAGGAAGCGGCTCGACAAGCTTTGGAGCATCTGACCAACTTAACCCAGGCTGAGAGGGCGGGCGCCGGCAAGATCGGCGGTGGAACATAGCCGACGACTTCTGAAGGGGAGAGCCGAGCCCTCTCGTTCTAATAGCTGCGGCCTCCCGGGTGCGGATCCTACCCGGAGTCCGCCGGAATCGAGGCAGTCATGGAAATAGTTGCTCGCGAAACAGACGACCCCCGAGACAACGCACAACATAGACAACCGGCCAAATCCCACGCATGACGCCAGCGCTTACGCGCCGATCCGCCGGGCGAAAGATGATCTAACCTTTCTCAACACACTCTACCCAAATCTCACCGAGGCTGGCAGGCGCGCTTTGGACGGCGCAGGCCTAAGCGAGCCCGAGCAGGCCGAGTTCATGCAATTGCTGAACGCCGCGGCCCTCGGGGCGCAGCAGCAAAATGACCGCGGCTCGGCAACTTCAGGAGGAAGTCGACCGGCAACAGCTTGAGATGGTGAGAGCTTATACGAGCAGCTTCGAAGACACCATGAAGGTCATGTCATCCATGAGAAGCGGCTTGAATGACACGATCGAACAAATCAGCAAAGCTTTCCGATACACGGGCTGGATGTACATCAGCTTATTTATCACGGGTATCGTCCTGCTAGTCTCTGCCATCGTGTTCGCTTCTTTTGGCAAAACCTTTCTTACCATCGTATTAGGCGGGATGGGCACGGCGAATGCTCTGACCTTTTTCCTCACCAATCCCCCGGAGCGCCTGCAAAGCAGTCGCGCCAGCCTGGCGCAACTGCAATGCGCTCTCTTCAATTGGTTCAGCGATTCTTATAGCCAGAACACGCTCGGGGCGTGGCTGTTTCAGGATCAACAGAAATCGGGGAAACCGTTCGATCCGAAGCCCTTCCACGACCTTCGGAAACGCTGATGAACCATACGGATAAAATGATGGACATGCTGCAGACACACTGCAAACTCATAGAAAAGCAAGCCTCGAAGAAAGACCAGCCAAAGCACAGGCCAGCCGCGTCGCAGGCTAAAGCGGAGCCACCGCCCACCACCGCGGAAAACAAGAGTTAGCACGCCCGACCTCATTCCAACCAAAGCATATCGGTCTTTGCGGCTCCCCGTGACGATAGAATAGCTAGTAGCCGTCTTATGTCGTGGGGCGAGAAGATATCCGCGGGCGATTGGCCCGCGACCGTGCAGTCGGTCGCGGGAACGATTGTCATCGCCGTCTTTGTGGTGACCTTTCTGGTGCAGGCATTCACCATCCCTTCGGAATCCATGGAGCGTACGCTGCTGGTCGGCGACTACCTGCTGGTGGATAAATTCTGCTACGGTGGCGCGACCGGCTGGAATCGTCTTCTGCCCTATCGCAACGTAAAGCACGGCGATGTCATCGTCTTTCATTATCCGGTGAATCCGGCGCAGGATTTCGTGAAGCGTGTGGTCGCTTTGCCCGGAGACCGCCTGCGTCTTATCAACAAGCGCGTTTATGTTAACGGCATTCCATTGGTCGAGCCTTACGTGCAATACGACACCACGCTGCGCAATTTCTATCGCGATGATTTTCCGCGCACCGATTCTCCCGACTACGGGGTGGAAGCGAAATGGTGGAAGGAGATGCCAAAGCTAGTGGAAGACGGGCAGTTGATTATTCCCGAGGGGCACTATTTTGTGCTGGGCGACAATCGCGATGACAGCCAGGACAGCCGTTATTGGGGATTCGTGCCGCGCGAAAATATTATCGGGCGCCCGCTTTTGATCTACTGGTCGGCAGGCAATTTAAATAATGATCTGCCCGGATCGCCGACCGTCGGTGATAGGCTTTATCATCTGGCCTACGCGGTGACGCACTTGTTCCAGATCACACGCTGGGAACGAACGTTCAGGCTGGTGCGGTAAGAGTCGATGGTCGATTGTCGTTAGTCGCTGGCAATCAGGCTCGCGAACGACTGATGACAAACGACTAACGACCAACTCCAAAACGGATGGCCAACGTGCCAAAGCAAGAAGAAGTCGTAACCAACAAGAGCGTTAGCACCGACCACGAGAAGCTCGTGGAGGAAAAGCCACGCGAAACGACCGTGGAGTTTCTCGCCTCACTCGCGTCAGTGCTGGTCACCGGGCTATTCATCATCACGTTCGTTCTCCAGGCGTTCGAGATCCCTTCCAGTTCGATGGAGAACACGCTCCTTATCGGCGACCACGTCTTCGTGAATCGAGAGCAGTTCGCGACGCCGACACACTGG